>ERZ1048068.804-NODE-804-length-26520-cov-9.244587_pt1 | contig 26520 bp, 46 predicted proteins | sample MGYA00383098_ERZ1048068 | MGnify/ENA primary metagenome ERZ1048068 (study PRJEB29581, sample SAMEA5548368) | metagenome | biome: marine; feature: coastal; material: water | depth 1 m | study: Short-term variability in the microbial, nano- and picoplankton dynamics... | reverse complement strand
AAATATGAAAGCAACAGAAATGTTATCGCAAATTAAAACTTTGCTACGTGCTAGAGTAGGTTTAGCACAAATGACGTTAGAAGACGGCGAGACAGTAATAGAAACCGAGGCTTTAGAGCCTGGGCAAGCTATTTTTATCGTATCTGACAACGAACGTATCGCTTTACCAGTCGGAGACTATACTACCGCTGACGGTCAAATTATCGTAGTAGCCGAAGAGGGTACTATCGCAGAAATTAAAGACGCGTTAGAAGTAGAAGACTTAGAAGAGGGTAAAGACGAAGAGAAAAAAGAAGAGCTAGAAGAGGTAACAGTAGAAGACGTGCCAGAGGCAGCAGCCGAAGAGGTAGCCGCTATCGTAGAGGCAGTAGTCGAAGTTATCGCACCAGTACTAGAAGAGGTAAAAGCTGAGGTAGAAGAGTTAAAGAAAAAATACTCAACTATGGAAGACAAAGACGAAGAGAAAAAAGAGAAAATGTCTAGTCAAAAACCAGCACGCAAGCCAATGAAACATAACCCAGAGGCTAAACAAAACACACAGGCAAATTTATATAGCCAAAACACAAATTTTAATACTACTAAAGACAGAGTATTTAACAAACTTTTTAAATAATAAATAAAATGAGAAAAACAAATTTAAGAACTATTACAGGTAGCGGATCAGTAGACAGCATTACTACCAGTTATGAGGGACAGTACCTAGGGCAGCTAATTTCGGCAGCTTTATTATCTGGAGACACTATCGACAAAGGCGGTATTACAGTTAAGCCTAACGTAAAGTATAAAGAGGTAGTAAAAAAATTAGACACTACAGGAATTGTAACAGATGCTACATGCGACTTTACAGTAACAGCAGACCAAATTACACTATCTGAGCGTATTTTACAAGTAGACCCTTACCAAGTTAATTTACAGGTTTGTAAAAAAGACTTTTTAAGCGACTATTTAGCTTTAGAAATGGGTAACAGTGCTTACACAAACTTACCGTCGTCTTTTGCAGATTACATTATGGCACACGTAGTAGCTAAAGTAGCTGAAAAAACAGAGCAAAATATCTGGGGTGGACTAGTAGCAAACGCTGGAGAATTTAACGGTATTACAGTACAAGCTTTAGCAGATGCTGACGTAAACGACGTACCAGGAGTTACAGCTACAGCTTTTACAGCTGACAATATTATCGACGAACTAGGTAAAGTAGTAGACGCTATACCAGCAGCAGTGTATGGTAAAGAAGACTTACATATTTACTTACCAACTGGCGCATTTCAAAAATACGTTAGAGCTTTAGGCGGTTTCGGTGCTATTACTGGCGCTGGCGGCGGTGCTAACGGAGTAGATAACAGGGGGTCATTATGGTATGACAACGGCGGTTTAAGCTTTGAGGGTATCAAAGTATTTAAAGCACCAGGTATGCCAGCAGACCATATTGTAGCAGCTGAAAAATCAAATTTATTTTTTGGTACAGCTTTGCTTAATGATATGGGACAGACAAGTGCTAAACTTTTAGATATGGCAGATTTAGACGGCTCAGACAACGTAAGAATTGTACTAAGGTTTCAAGCTGGCGTAACTTACGGAGTATCACAGGACGTAACGCTATATACTTTAGCATAGTAAAATAACAAATTCACAAAATTAAGGGTAGGTAAGCTCATAACAGCCTACCGCCCTTTTTTTTTAACTTTAAAAACATAAACATTATGAGCTGTAATTCATTAAGTATTGGACGTACTTTGCCCTGTACTAGCTCTGTAGGTGGTATTAAGGCGTTTTACGTCGCTAGCTGGGGTACTTTAGGTACTTTAACGGTTAGCCCTACTACAGGCGAGCTAGAAAGCATAAGCGGTACGCCGTCATTATACAAGTATGACGTAGAGGGGTCAAACGGTTTAGAGCAAGCGATTACGTCGAGTGCTGAAAACGGTAGTATTTTTTACGACCAGACCTTAACAGTAACACTTAAAAAGCTAGATTTAGCAACACAACACGAACTAACCGACTTACTAAAGGCTAGAACGCATATTTTTGTAGAAGACTATAACGGTAACTACTTTTTAATGGGCGCGTCTAACGGAGTGCATAGCTCTGGGGGGTCTATAACTACTGGGCAAGCCTATGGCGACCTTAGCGGTTTTTCGGCATTAACATTTAACGCACAGGAAACGTTACCAGCGTATTTTACAGACGCTACAGTAGTAACGAATAACGTAGAGGCGTCTCAAATAGAGCCAGCATAATTAAGGGGTTAATATAGGTAGATGCTTAGGCTAATAAGAGGGCGCAGTAATGCGCTCTTTTTTTTATGCAAAAAACTAAATTATAGCGTTATATAGATATGAAAGTATTAAAACCTACTACAGACGAGCAAACGTTTTACTTTATACCTAAAAATTATGAAGTAAGTAATAAAATAAGGTTTAGAGACGACCAGACTAACGAAGTAGTTTTTTATTCGCCTTTAATAGAAAAAGTAAACGATTTTTTAAAAGTTACTGGGGTATTTAATTTGATCGAGGGTCATTTTTACGACTTATCTATAAGTAACGATTTTGACGTATGGAATGAAAACCTAGACTTTTGGCAGCTATCGCCAGATAACTGGGAAGACAGCAAGCCAGTAAGTTATTTTGCTATAGATAAAGTATTTTGCACAGCGCAAATAATAAGCCAAAACCAGCAAAAAGAATACAGTATAAATAAAGGCGTCTACGAAACTGACGACAGCTTTAGTAACGATTACATAGTATTATGAAAAAAACAAATAAAAAACCTAACAATACGCCAGGTAATTTAAAATTTATAAACCTAAACACGTATACGTCCCCAGAAATTATTGAAGACAAAAACCAGGAGTTTGTAAGTTACGGCTCAAATAACGACTATTTCGGTTACCTTAATGACTTATTTAACGGCTCGCCAACTAATTCGGCGGCTATTAATGGTATAGCACAGCTAATTGCTGGTAGAGGTTTAGACGCTTTAGACAGCTCAAAAAACCCAAACGGCTACGCTGTAATGAAAAAACTATTTACAGACGACTGTTTAAGCCGTATTTCTATAGACTTAAAACTATTTGGACAGGCTAGCGTCCAGGTTATCTACAACCAGGAACGTACACAAATAGTACAGGTAGAGCATTTTCCTGTAGAAACGTTAAGAGCTGAACGCTGCAACGCAGACGGAGACATAGAGGCTTACTACTATAGCAGCGACTGGTCGGACGTAAAAAACGCTAAAGACTTAAAGCGTATACCCTGTTTTGGAATGTCTACAGCTGACATAGAAATATTATACATAAAACCCTATAAACCAGGCTTTTACTACTATAGTCCTGTCGATTACCAAGGCGCTACACAGTATATAGAAATGGAAACCGAAATAAGCAATTTTCATTTAAATTCGCTCTTAAACGGTATGTCGCCTAGTTTATTAATGAATATGAACTCAGGTATACCAGATGAAGAGACCCAGCGAGAAATAGAGCAAAAAATATATCAAAAATATACTGGTACGTCTAATAGTGGGCGTATAATTTTAGCCTTTAACAATGGCGCTGAAGAGCAAGCGACTATAGAAACCGTACAATTATCTGACGCGCACCAGCAGTACCAATTTTTAAGCAGTGAAAGCGGCGCTAAGATACTAATAGGTCATAGAGTTACAAGTCCTTTGCTTTTAGGTATTAAAGGAGACGGAAACGGTTTTTCTAGTAATGCAGACGAATTAAAAAACAGCTCTATATTATTTGATAATACGGTAATTAGACCGTTTCAAGACCTTATTTTAAAAGCCTTTGATAGTATACTAGCCTTTAATGACGTTAGTTTAAAATTATATATAAAGACGTTACAGCCTTTAGAATTTATAGACTTAGAAAACGCGAACAGTACCGAAGAGGTCGAAGAGCAAACAGGGCAAAAAAGAGACTTTAGCGACGACAGACCGCAGCTTACAGACGAAATAGCCGCAGCTGTTTTAGATAGGCTAAATACTGTAGGCGAAGACGAAGACATAGAAAACTGGGACTTAATAGACGCTAGACCAGCAAACGACTACGACGCAGACGTAAGAAACGGTTTAAATTTAGCTAGCGTAGTTAAGAGTACGCCAAGCAAAACGAGCGACCAAGACACGTTAATTTTAAAAGTACGCTACGCTTATATGGGCAACAATAACCCAGAGCGAGACTTTTGTAAAAAAATGTTTAATAACAAAATATACCGCGTAGAAGACCTAGACAGCGATAACCCAAACTATAACGGCAACGCTGACGGCGTAAACCCAGGCTTAGGAATTAAAGGCGCAGACGATTATAATATTTTTCTTTATAAAGGCGGTGCTAACTGTAGACATTATTTCGAGCGTAGGACGTATTTAAGAAAAAATAATAAGAAAATTACCGTAACTGAGGCTATTAAAAAAATTAACGAGTTAGACCCTAGTTTACGTAAAGAGGCTAGAATTATTAAAAACCCTAAAGAGGTGGCTAAGTACCCAGCAGACATGCCAAATAACGGATATTACAAATAAAATTATGGCAACAGCATTATTTATAAACAGAACAGATTTAGTAAAAAATACTATAATAAACGGTAACGTAGATACTGACTTATTTATACAGTCAATACGTCTGGCGCAGCAAACGCATATTTTACAGTATTGCGGTAGCGCTCTATACGATCAAATTTCTAATAAAATACTTAACAGTAGCGTAGACGCAGATACACAGGCTTTACTTAATGACTATTTACAGCCTATGCTTATACACTATGCTATGACTGACTACCTACCTTTTTGTAGTTTTGAAATTAAAAACGGCGGACTATTTAAAACGACGTCTGAAAAAGGCGCAGCTGTAAGCAAAGACGAGGTAGACTATTTAGTACAAAAACATTTAAGTAGCGCACAGTTTTATACTCGTAGGTTTATAGACTATATGAGTTTTAATGCTGCGGCTAAGTTTCCTAAATATTTTGAAAATAATAACGAGCAAATGCAGCCAGAAAAAAGCGCGGCATTTACAGGCTGGGTTTTATAGTATGAAAAAAGAGTATAAAGTAAAAATAAAAAACGTAAAAAAGTTAGTTAGCTACTTACGTAAACAAAAAAAAGAAAATGGCAAATACAATAAACTGGGGTAAAATATATTGCTATATGTCTGGCTGGGACAGCTGGGGAGACGTAGTAAATAAAAGGACTATACAAAATGTAGCAGCGCCAGACTGTTTAGTAGAGCAAGTTAATTGCGGCGCGTCTAGTAGTTTTAGCGGTGGGCAACAGTTTCCTACATACTTAAACATACATTTAGGTACAGACGTAGGTACAGTAACGCTAGACTTTGACGCATACGGTATACCAGATAAGTTTGAGGTATGGTTTGAGGGTAACCTAGTTATAGATACAGGCTACAGAGGTACTTTAAACCACCAAACAGATTTAGACGCCGCCCTAGCCGCAAGGGGTCTACCTAGTGAGACGATAGTATCGCCGCCAAACGGTACGGCAACTTTTAACAAAAATACTACAACCTCTACGGCACAAATTAGAGTATATGCGCCTTTAGATTTAACAGGCTGGATAACCGAACTAAGCTGCCCTATATAAAAAAAAATAAAGACATAAAACTATGAGTACACTAACAGGTAAAAAAATAAGTAATACGTATAAGGGTTTATTAAAAACCTCTGACGAGGGCGTACTATCCGCAACGCCTAAAACAATTACAGACGGAGACGGTAATAACTCTGGCGTATCACTAGACACAAACGGTAATATTAAAGTAAATAATACTGTAGAGTTTGGCAGTTTAAAAGACAACGCCGAAGACATAACTATAAATAAGTTTGTAGACGAGGCAGACGGCATAGAAAATAATGATAACGACGAAACTATACCAACTAGTGCGGCTGTTAAAAACTATGTAGATACTCAAATTACAGCTGAAGACTTAGACTTTACAGCTGACAACGGCTCTGGGTCGGTAGACTTAGATAGTGAGTTTTTTATTATTACAGGTCAAAGTGGCATAACTACTAGTACCTCTGGTTTAAACGACATAACTATAGACGGTTATATACTTAATGAAGCTATAAACGATAATACTACAAATATTTCTACGAACGCTGGTAACATATCGACTAACACTACAAATATTGTTATAAACGAGACTAACATAAACGCTAACTCTAATTCTATAATAGCTAACACTACAGCTATAGGAGTTAATACAACTAACATAGCAACTAACGTAAATAACATAGCTACTAACGCAACTAACATAGCAAATAACGTAACTAACATAGCAACTAATGTAGCAAATATATCTACTAACACGACAGATATAGCTACAAACGTTACGAATATATCGACCAACGCAACTAATATAGCTACTAATACCGCTGACATAGCAACAAACGTTACAGACATAGCAACAAATGCTACTAATATAGCTACAAACGCTACAGACATAGCGACCAATACGACTAACATAGCTACGAACGCTACAGACATAGCAACTAACGTTACGGCTATTTCTAATAATGTTACAGACATACTAGATAATACTAACGATATAGACGCTAGAGTAAAAATAGCTGGCGACACTATGACTGGCGAGCTAATAATGGACGAAGTAAATATAAAGTTAGAACAAGGAGATATTATAACTGAGGGCGACGAGACTAACGCTAATAGTAGAAATTTCGGAATTTTTAACGGTGCTGTAAACCCAGGCGAATTAAATATACTAGTAAGCAATAACGCTACCTCAGACCCTGTATGGGCGGATAAAAGAGAGGTTACAATAGACTACAGAGGCTGGCTAGGTTTAGGCGTAACACCAACAGACGAGCTGCACCTAGAGGGTAATTTTAGGTTAAATAAAAGTTTAAAACTAAACCAAATAGCGCAAAATACATTTGCTGGCGTAGATACTGGTAACTTACCAAATATTACAGGATCAAAAAACGTAGCTTTTGGTAGGGGTGCTATGAAAGGTGCTACTGCGTCAAGTCAAAGTACAGCTGTAGGTTTTGAGGCTTTAAAACACACTAACTCAAATAATAATACAGCAGTAGGTTTTGAAAGTATGAAAGATAACACTACAGGTAGTTTTAACACCGCTATAGGCTGGAAAGCAAACCAGGTGGCTACTATAGGTAATAGCATAACGTCTGTAGGCGCAAACGCCCAGGGCGCTGGTAACCCTGGTAACGGTAGTACAGCTGTAGGTAGAGACGCTTTAGCCACTAATACCGCCGCTAATAATACGGCAGTCGGTAGAGGTACTTTAACAGCTAATACAAACGGTACTAACCAGGTAGCTATAGGCGTAGGCGCTTTAGCAATAGGTACAGGCGCTGCATTTAGGTATAACACAGCGGTAGGCGCAAACGCTGGCGCTGGGGTTAAAGGTCAAAATAACACTTTAATAGGCTATAACGCCACGCCGTCGGCTACAACCGCAAATAACGAGGTAACGCTAGGTAATTCGAGCGTAAGTGTTTTAAGGTGCGCCGTAACGTCTATTACGTCTTTATCTGACGAGCGAGACAAAACAGACATAGAAAATTTAGAGTACGGCTTAGACTTTATTAACTCTTTAGAGCCTAGACAATTTGTCTGGGACAACAGACCAGAGTACGTAACAGAAATTGACGAAGACGGTAACGAGGTAGTAGTAGAGGTTACAAACGAAAACAACGGCAAAAAAGACTTTGGCTTTATAGCACAAGAAGTACAAGAAGTAGATAACGACGTTTTAAGACTTGTATACGAGGCAAACCCAGACAAGTTAGAAATGAGCTACGGTAAGCTAGTACCTATTTTAGTTAAAGCTATACAGCAACTAACAGCAGAGGTAGAGGCATTAAAAAATTAAAAAATGAATTTAGCAGATTTGAAGTTATACGCAATTAATACTAGTAGCTTAATGTTAAGCTTTACAAATATAGACGCAGTTTTAAAAATTATACTTTTAGGGGTTTCAATAGGATATACTTTGCAGCGCTGGTATTTAATGAATAAAGATAAAGGCAAATAGTTATAACTTTAAGGGACTATAATATGCGAAAAATAAATAAAATAATTATACACTGTACAGCTACGCCAGAGGGTAGAGACGTTACTATAAACGAAGTTAGACGCTGGCATGTAGAACAGCGAGGCTGGCGCGACGTAGGCTACCATTTTTTGATCCAGATAGACGGTACAATAGACGAGGGTAGACCAATAGAGCAAACAGGCGCACACACGCGAGGGCATAACTGGGACAGTATAGGTATCGCTATAGTAGGCGGTATGTCTAAAGATATGACAGAGCCAAAAGACACACGCACAGAAGAGCAAAAAGAGGCTTTAGTAGACTTACTTTGCCAGTTAAAAGATACATACGGCGGTACAATTTACGGACATAGAGACTTTAGTAATAAAGCCTGTCCTAGTTTTGACGCAAAAACTGAATACGAAAATATAAGTTATAGATATTGATATGAATTTTGAATTTAACATAATAGTATTATTTCCTAAGTCTTTACTGTTTGGTATAGGTTATATGGAGCCAGAGGAAAATTTCGAGTATGAAGAGATAAACTTATACTTTGGTTTAATACAAATACAAATACGCTGGTAAAATGAAAAAAATACTAAACTGGTTTAGCGGCGGCGTAATAAAAGAAATAGGTAAGGTAATAGACACTTTATTTACTAGCGACGAAGAGCGTATAAAAGCTAAAAACGAAATATTTAAAGTACTTAAAGAGCAACAGCTAGAGCTGCAAAGACTACAAACAGAAATTATAGTAGCTGAGGCTAACGGTAACTGGTTACAACGCAGCTGGAGACCTATTTTAATGTTATCGTTTGGGTTTATAGTTATTTATGTAAAATTTATAGCACCTCTTTTTAGCCTACCAATACCGCCCTTAGAAAATGAGTTTTGGAATTTACTACAAATAGGCATAGGCGGCTACGTAATAGGACGCACAGGCGAGAAAATGCTAAAAGAATACGCTAGTACTAAAAAGTAGTTTAAGGCTCTTAAAAGCCTTTAAAACAAATATACTAGTATATGTATATAGTCTAGTATATAGTAGTATATGTATATAGTAGTCTAGTATATAATAGTATACTAGTATATAGTAGTAAAAAATATGTAACTTACATTTAACTGACAAATATTTTGCAGTTTTTTTTTTCATTATAATTTTAATACTTTTACTTTATGCAGCAACAAGACCGAATACTAAAAATACTAGGTTACAAAACCTGGACAGACAGGCGTAAAATAGACGCCCTACTAGAGTTAGACGTAAATATGTACACTAATTTAGGTACAGACAGTACTAAAACTGAAAGGGCAAACGTAGCAAAAGAAAGCCGTTTTATTTATAGAGCTATAAAAAGCATAGACGAGGCGCTAGGCAAACAGCTACTACGTACCCAGTAATGATAAAAAAGAAAACTAAAAAGCCTACAGTAACAAAACTAAAAAAAAAGCTAGACACTATTTTTAGTAAATACATACGCTTAAAAGACGCTAATAAAGCTGGTTACGTAAAGTGCTATACGTGCGGCGTTAGCAAGTTTTGGGAAAAGGACGGCATGCAAGCTGGGCATTTTATGAGCCGTAAGCATACTATAACGCGCTGGGACGAGCGCAACGTCAAACCCCAGTGTTATACTTGTAACTGTCATTATTACGGCAGACAGTATGAGTTTGGCTTAAACTTAAATAAGGAATACGGAGACGGTACAAGCGAAGAGCTTTTAATAACTAGTAGACAAACACAAAAAAACAACGCTAACGACTTGCTAGACTTAATAGAATTATATACTAATAAGTTTGAGGCGTTAAATAAAAAATAGTATATTCGCACCCAGTTAAGACGCTAGTTTTGACGGTCATATCGTAGTATGCAAAGGCAGCTTTTTTAGCTGTCTTTTGTTTTATATGTATATTTTTTGTATGTTTGTGGTAATACGATAAATACTTAGATATGGCAAACGACAACAATTACTTAGACCACAGGATCAAAGCACTAGAGACAGAGCTACAAAGACTTAATAACCAAAACGAATTTTTGAGCGCCAAAATTGAAATGCTAGAAATAGCACTAAACGAGGCATATTTATTTATATAACCTTTAATACCTATTAAAAAATGAAGACAGGAACTATTAAACACATAGACCCTAACGGACTATGGAACGGACTAACAAAGTACAAAGTAACATTTGCAGACGGTAACACGTATACGTTTTTTGCAAAAGGAAACTTTAAATTTAAAGTAGGCGACAGTATAACCTACGAAGTAACAAACGAAGAGTATAAAAACGCTAAGATACCGCAAGACCAGTATAAAAAAGAGGCTGCGCAGACTGAGACTATACCAGCGCCAAATACTAAATACGTTTCTAAAGACCATTTAATTATACGCCAGACATGTATAAAGGCAGCCGCAGAGTTTAACGCGCAGCGCACAGCTGTAGACGTAAGTAATATTATTAACGACGCAGAAATTATGTTTAACTGGGTAACACAATAAAATATGACACAATTAATAACATTAAGAGTAACAAAAGAAGAGAACGCCGAAATTACTAAAAACGCTAAAAAAGAGCTTTTAACAAAGTCGGCATATATCAGACGAAAATTATTTTTAAATAACCTTAAATAAATTATATATTATGAATAGTAAATACGAGAGTGAATTTGTAAACAGCTTTGTAGTAAAAGACGAGCCTAAATACGACTGGATAACAGCAAAGCTACATATTAAAGCTAGCGAGTTTGTAGACTTTTTAAAAAAGCATAGAGACCATATAAACGAAAATAATGGCTTTATGTCTATAGACTTATTAAGGGCGCAAAAAGACCCTAGTAAAATGTATGCTAAGTTTACTAAAATAAATAAACAGGCTTTAACTGACCAGCCTAAAAAAGTAGAAACGTCTGAGTTTATGCCAGACAGAGAGCCAGCTAAGGCTAGCACAGAAAACGACTTACCGTTTTAGTAAGTAAAATTAATTATAATTAAGGTAGTAGAAATGCTACCTTTTTTTTTACCTTTAAACATAAATATACGATATGCTTATAAATTATAATGACCAAATAAAAACGCTTAACAGTTTACGTAAAGGAGAATTTAAACAGGGTTTAAAATTAGACATACCAGAGCTAGACGAATACTTTAGACTGAAACCCCAGGACTTTGGTATATGGCTAGGACACGCAAACGTAGGTAAAACTAGTATAACTATTTACTTAATGCTTTTGTATGCAATAAGACACGACCAGAAATTTTTAATCTACAGTAGCGAAAACGAGCCGTACGAATTAATACAGAAACTTTTAGAGTTTATTTTAGAGCAACCCATAAATAGAATTATACCAGACGATTTTAACGCTGGCGTAAAGTGGATAAAAGCACATTTTCAATTTATAGATAACACAAAGCTATACACTTATAAAGAGCTACTAGACGAGGCACAAAACCATAGAATAGCATTTAAGTACGACGGCTTTTTAATTGATCCTTACAACTCGCTAGCTAAAGACAAAGATATGCTAAAGGGTTTAGGAGTACACGAGTACGACTACGAGGCTACGACAGACATACGTTTATTTTGTAAAAAGAATAAAGTAACGGTCTGGCTATGTACGCATGCAAATACTGAAAGTATAAGACAAGTATACAGAGACGGTAGATACCAAGGCTACCCAAAAGTACCAGAAAGCAGCTCTATAGAGGGCGGCGGTAAGTTTGTAAACCGCTGCGATTTTTTCGCTGTGGCACACCGTTTTATACAGCACCCTACCGAGTTTATGAATAGCCAGCTACATATAAAAAAGGTAAAGTCTATAAGCTCTGGCGGTAGATGTACACCGCTAGACGACCCTATTATAATGAAAGCAATAACCAACAACGTAGGGTACTCTATTAACAACGAAAGTTTAGTAAAAAGACTTAAACTTATTAAAGCACCTTTTTAACGTATACAATTATTTTGTATATTTTGTAGGTGAATACTTGCATTTTAACTAAAATTTATGACAAACACAAAGTCTGGCTAGAAATAGTACAGAGTTTTTCTGTTAATAAAGAAACCGCTAAAGACGTGGTTAGTGAAATGTATATAAACGTACAGCAGCATATAGAAAATAAAGGCGCAGACTTATACTATAATGAAAACGAAGTAAACTATTATTTTATATATATATGTCTACGTAATTTAGTATATGACTTAAAGCGTAAAGAAAAAAAAGTAAGCTACGTAGAAATAAGTAAAACCCATTTAAACGCAGAAAACGAAACTTACAGCGAGCAGCCAGACGGCTACCAAAAACTCAAAGCTATTATCGACTGGTACGAAGACCCAGAGTATTTAAGTATGCTAGAAAGCGACACGTATTTAAAAGACTTTACGAGCGACAAAATGCACTTGTACTATTTACGTCGAATATTTAAAGAGGTATACCTGGACGGCAAAAAACTTGCGAAGTTTAGCCGCGAAACTAATATAACTTACTGGAGTTTACGAAACACTTTAAAGAGTATAAAAAACCAAATAAAAAAAGAGTATGAAAATAGGCACGATACTAGAAACGATATTTAAGTACACAGGCGTAAAATGGCTTGTAAAAAAAATAGTTATAGACTTACTAGGTTACGAGAGCTGCGGCTGCGACCAAAGACGCGACAGACTTAATGAATTAAAATTTAATCGTAATGAATAAACAAGACTATGAATACTGGACTAAGTTTAGAGCTAGCAAGTCAAACACGCTAACTAAAAAAGAGTACCAGAAAATATGCGAAATGCACGCGCTATACAAAAAACACGCTTTTTATATGCCCTGTACGTGCAACCCTAAAGGCGCGCAGCGATTTATTAAAGACTTAAACGAAATATATGAGCATACAAATAACTCATAAACTAGAGCAAGCTGTAGTAGCTATACTTAACTTTGACGACTGGCAATTAAAATGGACTGGCGAAACAAATAATAAATTTGACGCCGAGGGTCTATGCCCAGAAAAAAACGGCAAGCGTAGAAAATGCGTTATAGAAATGAAATTTCGCAAAAAGTATTACGAAAACAAACTCATAGAAAAAAGTAAATACGACGCTTTAATGTCCTTAGACGACGATATAGTAAAATTATACTTTGTGAATGATCCTAAAGGTAATTACTTATTTTGGCTTAACGACTTAAATATGCCAGAGCCAGAAACCAGAGACTTGCGAAAGTCTACTTTATGGGCAAACGACAAAACCTCTAAAGAAATATACTTACTACCAGAAAGTAAAGCGGCTATAGTAAACACTAACCCACCAGAGCGCCCAGAAAAAAATATATGGGAAGAGTATTTTAAAAGAAAACAGAAATAAGTTTTTAACATACTATAGTAGATATTAACTATTTTTTTAGTAGCTTTACGGTATGACCGAAAACAATATACTAAAAGACTTAGAAAGTAACGTACTTGACATAGAAGAGCTAGCCTACTACGGCGAGTTTGAATTAGCCAGCAATTTACTTATAAGCTGGAAAGGCAAAGCTGAGGCTGCGCAAAGTGAAAACACACTAAAAGAATTAAAGGCTTGCGCTAACTCTTTAGCCAGGATAGGTATTTATGTAAACCAAATGCAAGCTAGGCAGCGCGAATATAACGTACAACTCAGTAGGTTTAGGCGGCATGCTTTAAACGAAGAGGCAAAGGCTAACAAAGCTATACAGGAATTAAAAGACTATAAAACGGAATTATGAAAAAATACGAAATAGAATACTGGTTTTTAAGTTACCCTTTAGAGAGTTACGACTACGACACTGTAATAGTAGAAGCGTTAAACCCAAAAGAGGCTATACTAAAAGCTAAAGACAGCGCACCTAGATACGCTAAAAAATTTGAAATAATTAAAACCTTATAGCTATGAAAATAAATATAAATTTATGGCAAGACGTTAAGCAGCAAATTGAAGAGTATACAGACAGAGACGAAAACATAACAGACGTAACTATAAAGCTGAGGTTAAAGCCAGACGTAAAGCATAGAAACTATTTACAATTTGACGTAACTAACGAGACAAAGCCAGTTAAAACAGATAATTTTAATACGCCTAGTCTAAAAAATACTATTAAAAAAAATAACTTAAATATTAACCAGCAAATTAAAAACTTGCAAAAAACTAATACGATATGAAAAATAAAATAACGCTACTAGACGGTAACGTATACGACAAGTCAGAGCTATTACCTAAAATGTATGACGACAGCTTTTACTATGGCGAATTAAATAAGCTAGCTTTAAGCAGCTCTAGCTTAAAATTATTACTAGACAGTCCAAAGACATATTACTATGTAACTAAGTACGCTAAAAACGAAACTACGCCAGCCTTACGAGCTGGTCATTTATTTCATACCGCTATACTAGAGCCAGAAAAATACAGCGAAATTAAATTTATAGACGTGCAAAGTCGTAACTCTAAAAAGTTTAAAGAGGCAGTCGAAGAGTTTGGCGAATGTTTTACAGCAAAAGAGCAAAGCGAAAACGAGCGCCTTATAGATGCTTTTTTTAAAAACCCTAAGGCTATAGAATTAATAGGCGACAGTAAAAGCGAAGTACCAGCTATAGGTAACGTTATGGGTATGCCGTTTAGAGGCAAGGCAGACGTACTAAAAAATAACGGTAGCATAGTAGATATTAAAACTACGCAAGACGTACAAAACTTTGACAAGTCCGCTTTTAAATATAGGTATCACTTACAGGCTGCAATTTATATAGAGCTTTTTTCGACACCAGAAAAACAACTAACCTATAAAGACTTTACCTTTTTATGTATTTCTAAAAACACTTTAGATATAGGCGTCTGGGAATGTAGCGAAGCTTTTTTAGAGTATGGCAAAAAAGAGTTACGCAAAGGCATAGACTTGTATAAAACCTACATACGCGAAGACTTTGACATAAACGACTATACAATTCAAGGCACGCTATAGTATGGAGTTTAAAAACAATTTTGAGTACGACTTAAAAGTAGGGCAAGTAAAAGAGCGCGAGCTAGCCGACATACTAGAAAATAAAACTATAGAAGTAAAGAGCTGTACAAAGGCAGAGTTTCAAGTTTTTGTAGAATATGAAAGCCGAGGCAAACCGTCTGGCATAAGCACTAGTAAAGCCGACTACTACTGTTTTGTATTACCGAATACTTATATACTAATATCTTTAGAAAAATTAAAAAAGAAATGCGAGCCTTATATGGAAACTACCAGAAACGTACTAGGCGGCGATAACAATACGTCAAAAGGAATTATACTACCAATTAGAGACTTAAAATAATGAGACAAAAAAAACTAACCCAGCAGCAGAGAATAGACACACTAGAACGAGTTATAGCAAAACTGTACGTACAAGTGCAAACCAATAGCAATATACTTAAAAAACTTACGCATAATGAGCCAGCACAAAAAAATAGCAAACCTAGTAATTAAATACACAGGTATAGACATATACAGTAAACGCAAAACACAGGATATAGTAGACGCTAGAGCTTTATTTGAGTATATAATGCGTATAGACTATAAAGTAACTTACGCCAGTATAACCGAACACTACAGAAAAAAAGGTAAAAAACGTAAACACGACGTAATGATCTATAGCGTTAGAAACTTTGAAAACGAAATAAGACACAGGCGTAAAGACTTAAACGAATACTACCAAAATATACTACAGACTGAAATAACAGTAAAGCAATACCAAAACGCATATAAGCTAATAGACAACATTAAAACACAAAAAGAATATAGCAAGTATCGTAAATATATGACAGAGCTAATACAGTCTAAAAAAACTATCGAAGACAAAAACTAAATTTTTACGTTATATTTGTATATGGTACGAGACACAAAAGACAGTAAAAAAAAGATGCTAGAGGCGCTAGAGTATAACTTAGGCATAGTATCTACCAGCTGCGCAAGCGCTGACGTAAGTAGAGCGACACACTACCGCTGGTTAAAAGAAGACGAAGACTACAAAGCATACGTACAAGACATACACGAGGCGGCTATAGATTTTGTAGAGGGTCAATTATACGCAAAGATTAAAGACAAAGACACAGCGAGTATAATTTTCTACTTAAAAAGCAAAGCTAAACACAGGGGTTATATAGAACGCCAGCAAGTAGAGGTAACAGACACAAAAGAATTTACAGTAAAAGTAATTGAGTAATGGCAGATATAACAAAATGCGAGGGGACAGGCTGTATAGTAAAAGACATTTGCTATAGGCACACAGCACCAGACGGACTAAGACAGTCTTATTTTACAGAAATACCGCTAACAAAAAGTAGCGTGCATGACGGTAAGCACTGTAATTATTATATAGAAAACGAGGCATAATTTGCAAATAGATACTAATGTAGTCTGGAGACACCTCGAACAAACTGACAAAAAAATAGTCATAATGCAAGGTGGCACAAGAAGTGGTAAAACATATAATACCTTATTGTGGCTTATATTTTCTTATAGCCAGAAATACACAGGCAAGACTATAACTATTTTTCGTGCTACCTACCCAGCTTTACGAGCTACAGTTATGCGAGACTTTTTCGACATACTTAATAAGTACGATTTATACAACGAGGCAAACCATAATAAAAGCAATAGCGAGTACAGACTAAACGGTAACCTATTTGAGTTTGTTTCTATAGACCAGGCGTCTAGGTTAAAGGGACGTAAAAGAAACTTAGCATTTTTAAACGAGTGTAACGAAATGTCATACGACGCTTTTACACAGGTCATATTTAGGACTGTAGGCACAGAGGGCGCACCGTCTATAGTAATGGACTATAACCCTAGCGACGAGTACAGCTTTATATACACTAAAGTAAAAACTAGAGACGACGCGGCGTTTCATATTACTACATACAAAGACAACAAATTTTTAGAGCAAAGCCTAGTAGACGAAATAGAACGGCTTAAAGATACAGACCCAGACTACTGGCGCGTATACGGTCTAGGTCAAGTAGGACGAAATAGAGCAACAGTATTTAAGTTTTCGGAGTGCGCAGAAATACCAGCAAATGCCAAGCTAGTAGCCAGAGGCTTAGACTGGGGGTTTGTAAATGATCCGTCGGTTTTGGTGGCTACATACGTACTAGATAATAACTTGTATATTGACGAGCTGTTTTATGAGTATGCTATGACAAACAGAGACATACATAATAAACTACAAAGCATAGGACTTAAAAGACAAGACGAAATATTCGCAGACAGCAGCGAGCCTAAAAGTATAGACGAACTACATAGGTACGGCTGGAACTGTAAACCAGCAACTAAAGGCAAAGACAGTATTTTAATGGGTATTGACTTAATGAAACGCTATAACATATACATAACCAGCAGCAGCACAAATACCCTACAGGAATTTCGTAACTACAAATGGCTAGAAGACAAAAACGGAAACTTACTAAATAAGCCAGAAGACCGAAATAATCACAGTATCGATAGCTGCCGTTATAGTATTATTACCAGACTGTCAAGACCAAACGTAGCACGCTACGCAATAAGATAAAATTTAGTATATTACGTTTATTATGAAACTACTAGAATTATTTGCTGGTACTAGGTCTATAGGCAAGCAAGCAGAAAAAATAGGCTTTGAAGTTTACAGCTCTGACATAGAGCCGTTTCCTGGTATCGACTATGCAGTAGACATACTTAATTTTGATGCGTCTAAGTTACCTTTTAAGCCTACCGTAATATGGGCGAGCGTACCCTGTACTACTTATTCTATGTTAAGTGTTAGACACCATAGGGACGGCTGGAGACCAAAAAGTGAGGCAGCTAAACTAGGCGACGCTATAGCTATTAAAACTTTAGAAATAATAAAAGAGCTGCAACCTAAATACTGGTACATAGAAAACCCCAGAGGCATGCTGCGTAAAATGCCGTTTATGCAAGGCTTACCTAGGGCGTCTGTTTGGTACTGTCAATACGGAGACAAACGAGCAAAACCTACGGATATATGGAGTAATAATTTATATAGCTTATTTAACCCAGACGGCTGGCAACCTAAGCCAGTATGTCATAATGGTAATACTAATTGCCACCACGACCCAGCGCCTAGAGGATCAACTACTGGCGGCGTGCAAGGTCAAATAGGTAATAAAAATAGGTCTGTTATACCAGCCGAGCTATGCCTAGAAATAATGAAAAATAGCATTTAATAAAAAAAAACTTGCGTAGCATTGTAATACGTTGTATATTGCAGACGTAGCGAGTAAGCATACAAATAAGACTGAAAGCCGTAGCTAACACGAAATTAGCCGTCAAGCCTAAGCCGTACAGGCGTGAGACGTAAATACAAAGTATGTACAGTTAATTAAATTTATACGATATGAATACATTATTTTTAAACGCACAGCAAAAGTACATTAACGGTTACTCGCAGTCTAGGCTAGTAGACTATGTTTACACAAACGCATACAGCGACGAAGAGGCAACCCAGATATTAAGAAAAATTTTCAAAAACGCATAATTAACCTTTAAAATATACGATATGAATAACACGACAAAAGAATTACTACAGGCGATTATAAACTTACCAGAGTTTGAGCGCAAACAGATTATTTCAGTATTAATAGCCTCTATGCTAAATAGTGAAAGCTACGACGACGCAAAAGAGACATACGACGAAATAATTAAAATACTTAACTAATATTTATTAACCTTTAAATTTAAAACGATATGAGTACAAAATTAGATTACAACGCATTAATTAAAGACGCAGAGTTTGAGGTAAAATACTACCAAGACGAAGTTATTAAACAAGAAAATAAGCTATTCAGAGCTAGGCTAGGCTTAGAGGCATTAAGAGCCAGGCAGACAAAAGAAATAGAATAGCAAAAACTTTAACAATTAACATACAGGCAGCCGAGAGGCTGTCTTTTTTTATTCACACAATTATAGTAAGTTTACGTTATATAATAAACCTTAACAAAATGAAAGTAGACTTACAAGTACCTACGTCGTTAAACGACATACCCTTATACCAGTACCAGAAATTTATTAAGACTTTTGAAAATACAGACGACATAACCGAAGAGTACGCTGGTATAAAGATGCTAGAAATATTTTGCGGTTTGAAAATAGACGAGGCGCTAGAGGTTAAAATATCTGACGTAAACAAAATAACAGATAAAATAAATAAGGCACTGTCTGAAAAACCTCTACTAGTAACTAGATTTAAACTAGGTAAAACAGAATTTGGTTTTGTACCGCAATTAGACGATTTAACGTTCGGCGAGTTTGTAGACATAGAAAATAATATATCTGACTGGGCAACTATGCACAAGGCTATGTCTGTTTTATACAGACCTATAAACCAGAGGCTAGGTAATAAATATGAAATAGAAAAATACCGAGGCGACAGCTGGCATGATGCTATGTTAAATATGCCGTCAAGTGTGGCTATAAGCGCTATTAATTTTTTTTTTCATTTAGAAAACGACTTACTGAAAGCTACGCTACCTTATTCGAAAACGGAAACGGAAACGGAACACCTGGACGAGCAGAAAATTTTAACCAGCAGTGGGGGTGGTATCACAGCTTTATGAGACTGGCAGATAATAAATTTTTAGATTTAGAGGTAGTATCTGAAAAAAACGTACATAACTGTTTAACCTATTTAACGTACTCAAAACAAAAAGACGAAGTACAAGACAACTATATAAAAAGTAAATTTAACAAGTAATGGCAAATAACGGCGCAAGGGCATTTTTCTTAATGCTAGACACAATTAAAGATACACTACTACTAGACGAAAACGTAAACAGTGTTACCTACGGAGACTTAACAGACGTAGATATGAGTAAACAGACTATATTTCCTTTGTCGCATATTATAGTAAACAACGCTACAAACGACAGCCAGACTATGACTTTTAACGTTACTGTTTTATGTATGGACGTAGTAGACGTGCAAAAGACAGAGCCAGTAGACATATTTGAACGTAATAACAGCGAGCATTATATTTTAAATACGCAGCTAGCAGTTACTAACAGACTATACCAGCTTTTACATAACGGACAGTTAAGACTAGACGGCTACCAAGTGGACGGCGAGGCAAACTGTGAGCCTTTTGTAGACCGCTTTAGTAATAATATAGCTGGCTGGGCAGTTACATTTGACATAATGATTAAAAACGACTTGTAGATATGTTAAAAAATGTAATTAAAGAAATGAATAGCCTAGGTATGAATATAGTATCTAGGGCAAAGTCTAACCTATCTAACAGCAATAGCTCTGGAGACTTAGCTAATAGCTTAGAGTATAAAATAGACCAGTCAGACAAAGACGACGTAAAGTTAAATTTTTATGCTTTAGAATACGGTAAGTTTATAGACCAAGGGGTACAGGGCGCAGACCCCCAGGCTATGCCGCAAGGCTCTTTAGCTAGGTACAACAAAGCGCCAGGCAGTCCGTACAAGTTTGGCACAGGCAGCTATACTGGCACAGGATCATTAAGAGGCTCTATAGACAAATGGGTAATACAAAAAGGCATACCAAATGTACGAGACGCAAAAGGTAAATTTATAAAACGTAAAACTATGGTTTATTTAATAAGTCGTAGTATATGGTATACAGGTATAAAAGCTACTCAGTTTTTTACAAAGGCGCAAGACGAAGAGGCGCGAGGTATACAAGCTAAATTTGCTATGGCATACTCTAGGGACTTAGACGACCAGTTTAAAAATAGTAGAAAAAAACGCAGACGTAAATAAAAACAAATGGCAGATAAAAGATTTTTAAGAAGTACTATAAACGTAAACTCTAGCGTAACGACGCCAATAGTAGACGGCTACGTAGTAATATCTTTATTTATAAACGGCAGCTCTACGCCTTTATACGAGGCAACAAAGCGAGGTATTTTAAACACTACTACTGGAGACATAGAAATACAAGACGCTCATTTTGAGGTAGGCGAATTATTTAGCGATTATTTAGACATATCGTTTGACGGTACATATACTAGCCAGTCGTTAGAGTGTGAGGTTACTATAGTTTTTTACTTGCCTAACGACACAGTATCACAGACTACTACTTTTGATTTTTACGGCGTAGACGGTTTTACATATTTTCAACAAGGCGCAGACGTAATAGAGACAGGCACAGCACCAGCTATAACTACTAGGACTTTATATGTACCAGATAATACAGCTGGCTATGTACCTACGTTTTCGGCTACAGGTTTTACGTATAATTCTTTTAGTGCTACAGCTACGACTAAAACAGTAAACGGCGTAGTATGGCAAATAAAAAGATTATGCAACCCAAAGTACGAGCCTTTTAAAGTTACGTTTGTAAATAAATACGGCGCACTTGAAGACATATATTTTGATTTAGTTAGACGAAATACAACCGAGACTAAATACGACAAATTTAAAAGAAATATAGTAAGTAGTACAGGTAGTTATAGTATAAACGACCACCAGACAAAAACGTTTAACCATACAGGTAAAGACAGTTTCACTATGAATACAGATTTTGTAGACGAAAGTTTTAACGAAACCTTAGAAGAGCTTTTACTAAGTAAAAAAATATGGATAACCGAAAACGGACAAGTACTACCAATTATTTGTAAAACAAAGTCTCTACAAAAAAAGACTAGTTTATTAAACCAGCTAGTACAGTATGAGTTTGGGTTTGAGTATGCGTTTGATAAAATAAATAAAGTTAGATAGTGTTAGAAATTCAGTTATACATAAACGAGCAAAGGTTAGATTTATTCAAAGACGAGAGCATATCTTTAACTGACAGTATACAAAACGTAAAAGACATAGATAAAATTTTTACAGCTTTTAGTAAGTCATTTAGTTTGCCAGCCAGTAAAACAAATAGTAAAATATTTAAACATTTTTACAACTTTGACATAGACCAGGACTTTGCATTTGATGCTAGAGTAAAAACCCCAGCAAACATAGAAATAAATAGTATGCCGTTTCGTAGGGGTTATATAAAATTAGAGGGCGTAGACTTAAAAGACAATATACCATACTCTTATAGAGTTACTTTTTTCGGCGAAATTGTAAAACTAAAAGACGCAATAGGCGAGAGTAAACTATCTGACTTAACAAATTTAGGCGACGTAGTGTATAACGAAAATCAAATATACCAGCTGTTTATTAAAAACCCAGAAACCCTAAGCGTAGACGAAATTGTACCTTTAATAACACACACGCAAAGGCTATATTATGACAGTAATAGTAACGAACACGACAGCGGTAACCTAGCACCGCAAAGCGGCAATAAGCATGGCGTAAAATGGAACGAGTTAAAGCCAGCTATGAGACTTAATAGAATTATAGAGGCTATCGAAGAGACGTTTCCAGTTTTAGAGTTTACAGACGATTTTTTTAAAAACACTACTAACGAAAAATTTAATAATTTATTTATGTGGCTGTCTAGGAAGTCTGGCGCAGTAGAAAATTTAAGCGCCGACATAGAGGTAACAACTAGAGCGCCTTTTCCTAGCGGTACAAGTCCTTACGGTTTTTTTGGCTCAAATAATGGGGTTATATATATACCCTATGTTTCCTGGAACGACATAACCGCCTGGGACTATCAACTATATACTAACGGAACGCAGCCGCCTTATACAGTTTCTGTAAGAGACAGTTTTAACCAGTTAGTATACCAGAGTACAGGTAATACAGGCGACGTTTTTATATATAACTACGATTTAAACATACCATACCAGACTACAGGTATTTATTTAAAGTTAGAAATAACCGCGTCGCAACAAATTGATTTTAATTATATATCGTGGAACGGCGAATATATGGGCAGCGGTCAAAACTACGACGCCTGGACTAGAAGTACTGGCGCGTTTCTTACGGACGCAGATTTTTTATTTGAATATAGTAAGCAAATGCCAGATATGACTATACTAAACTTTTTAAGCGGCTTATTTCGTATGTTTAATTTAACGGCTTTTGTGCAAGACGACGGTAAAATAAAAGTACAACCGTTAGACGAATATTATAACGACAACTTTGTATACAGAGACATAACCGAATATGTAGGTATAGAAAAAAGTAGCGTTAATGCAGCACTACCTTATAGACAAGTTAAATTTGATTTTTCAGATACTAAAAGTTTCTTAGCTAATAAGTTTGGCGAAATAAATAACAAAGCCTGGGGTTTACTACAGTATAATAACGGACAAAATGACTTAACAGGATCATTATATAAAGTTACAGCACCTTTTGGGCATTTTCTTTTTGAGCGACTAACAGACGCTGGCACTAATTTAGAGAAAAATATACAGTGGGGGTGGTCTGTAGATAGAAGCCAAAACGCTATGCTACCTAAACCGTTACTATTTTACCCAGTAAGACCATATAGCAGAACGCCTATACAATGGGTTAATTTAGTAGACCCAGAAACTAACGAGGCTTTATCTGACACTACGGTAACACCAGGTAGCCTACCTTTTAACAGTGTAAGCGACGACGCTACACAAGATGAGTTTCAATTAAATTTTACGCAAGAGGTTAGCGAATGGACTGGCGACACTAGTTTTACAGAAACTTTGTTTACGCCTTATACTAAATATATTCAAAGCATATTTAACCCTAAACAGCGTTTAACAAAAGTAGAGGTTATGTTACCTATAGCAGACTTTTTGCAAATAAAAATGAATGACCGTATTATTATACGTAACCATTATTATAGAATTAACAGTATAACAACAAATTTAAGTACAGGCAAAAGCGAGTTAGAGTTACTTAACGAATTTAATTAAAAAAATATGCTAAAATTAATATTAAATATGCTAGACCAGGCTAACGGCGAGACTGAAAATATACGCATAGCGCAAGGCAAAAACAAACTACCAGAAACCCTAAAAGACGGATATAAACAACTTAAAAAGCAAAGCAAATGGCTATTGAAAAAATAGGGGTAGAGTTTCAAGTAAACGGTAAGCAAGCCGTAAAAGCTATAAAAGATACTACAAAGGCTTTAGACCAGTTTAACGACGAACTAAGCAAAAACCGCGAGGGCATGCAGTTACTAGACCAGCTAACTGGCGGCGCTGTATCACAATTTCAAGACTATAAAAAAAGCGTAACAGGCGGTATAGGTGCTGTAAAAAGTTTAAGCAAAAGTTTTAAGGGTTTAAAAGCCGCTATAATATCTACAGGTATAGGCGCTATAGTAGTGGCTCTAGGTTTAATCGTAGCGTACTGGGACGATATAAAAGAGTTAGTTTCTGGAGTTAGCGCAGAGCAAGAGAATTTACTAGCAACTCAAAAAAAGAGCGTAGAGGCGTCGCAAATGGCGTCAGACGCTATAAGCGGTACAGCTAACACTTTAAAACTACAGGGTAAAAGTGAGCGCGACATATTAAATATGAAAAAAGCGCAGACTGACGAAACTATAAAAGCTTTAGAGGCGCAGCTAATTACTCAAAAAGAAATTAAAACCCAGCAAGTCGAAACGGCACAGCGTAACAAAAATATACTACAGGGTATTATAGCTTTTTTAACTTTACCTATAACTCTATTACTAGGTACTGTAGATGCTATTACACAAACGTTAGCACAGCTAGGTATACTAGACGGCGGCACGTCTTTAGCTGAGGGTTTCACTGGCGGTATAGCCGATATGGTTTTTAGTCCAGACGACGTAGCAAAAAAAGGAGACGAGGCTATAGCTGAAACTGAAAAACAATTAACCAAACTAAAAAATACTAGAGACGGTTATATACTACAGCAAAACGAGCAAGACAAAGCGGTAGAAGACAAGAAAAAAGAAGAGAAACAGAAAAAAGAAGACGACGAGGCAGCACGTAAAAAAGCGCAAGCTGACAAAGACTACCAAGAAAAACTAAACACTTTACAAAAAATTGAAGACTTAGAAAACGAGTATTTTCAGAGTAAGCTATCAAAAGAAGACCAAGAAATTAATAAGGTACGCGAAAAATATTTTGCACTTATAGAGGCTGCAAAGTTATACGGCGAAGACACTACAGTTTTAGAGGCGGCTCAAACAGAGGCTATAAAAGCTATTAAAGATAAAGCAGCCGCAGAAGACGCAGCACGCGAAGAGGCGTTAAAGCAGCAGAGAATTGCAGCAGTCGGCAGTACGTTTGGGCAAATAGCAAGTATACTAGGTAAAAATAGCGCAGCTGGTAAAGCCGCAGCTATAGCACAGGCTACAATAAATACCTACCAAGGGGTTACTGAGGTATGGGGTAATAAGTCTGTTTTACCAGAGCCGTTTGCTACTATACAAAAAGTAGTTTCTACAGCAACCGTTTTAGCGTCTGGTTTAAAAACCGTACAGCAAATAAAAAGCGTACCTAAACCCAAAGGCGTTAAAGGCGGCGGCAACCCAAGCGGCGGCGGTGCGCCAAGCGGCGGCGGTACAGCACCCCCAGCATTTAACATAGTAGGCGGTAGCGGTACAAACCAATTAGCAGACACTATAGCCGAGGCGTCAAATAAGCCGTCCAGGTCTTACGTAGTTTCGTCTGACGTTACTACCTCGCAAGAGCTAGAGCGTAAAACTGTAGCAGACGCAAGTATATAAAAACCAAAAACTAATAAAACACGTTATATAAATATGAAAATTATAGAGTTAATAATAGACGAGACAGACGAGTATAGCGGCGTAGACGCGATAAGTTTAGTAGAATATCCAGCCATCGAGGAGAACTGGGTCGCGCTCAATGAAAATAAAAAAGAGTATAAATTTAAGGCTTTAGACGAAGACAAAAAAATACTTATAGGCGCTTTACTAGTACCTAACAAAATGATATACCGTAAAGACGGAGACGAAGAGTACTATATACACTTTACTAAAGACACAGTAAAAAAAGCTAGTGAGCTTTACTTAATGCGAGGTAACGCAAATAATGCGACATACGAGCATATAAAAGAAGTAGACGGCGTATCACTTGTTGAAAGCTGGATAGTCGAAGACAAAACAAAAGACAAAAGTAATTTATACGACCTAGACTTACCAGTAGGTACGTGGGTCGGTGCGGTAAAAGTTAATAACCCTAAACTCTGGGATATGGCAAAAGTAGACGGTACAATACGCGGCTTTAGTATAGAGGGGTTTTTTGCCGAGCGTGCGTCTCAAAGACCTAAAGAGCCAATAGCCGAAGAGTTAGAGGCGGCTAAGGAATTACTAAGGATCAAAAAAGCATTAATAGAAATGTCTATAAAAAAATAGCTATGAGTAGGAGACGTAAAAACAAAAGAGGCGGTTATAATGTAGACAAAGGTAACTACGCCTCGCCTACAGGTGGCAGTCGCGCCTGTCTGTGTAAGGACGAAAAAACATACAGTATTGACTGTTGCGACGGCTCGCTATGGGCGCAAGGTATAGGCAATATTACTAGGGTAGAAAATTAAAAATACAAAAAAAAACAAACTAACGTTATATAATTATGAGTACAGAAAAAAGAATATTTGACAAGCTGTTTAAAAAGACACCAAAAACTAAATTTAA
>ERZ1048068.803-NODE-803-length-26524-cov-7.016397_pt1 | contig 26524 bp, 26 predicted proteins | sample MGYA00383098_ERZ1048068 | MGnify/ENA primary metagenome ERZ1048068 (study PRJEB29581, sample SAMEA5548368) | metagenome | biome: marine; feature: coastal; material: water | depth 1 m | study: Short-term variability in the microbial, nano- and picoplankton dynamics... | reverse complement strand
TAAGGTCGTGTAAAAACCCACCAAAATCTAAACGTGTGGGCAGTACCAAATCATTTAATCTAGTATCCATACAAGATGGACCTATGCGAAAAGATGCCTTGAGTTGAGCAGAAAAAGATTCCAGTGAAAGGGTACTTTGCTGCACAAAATGAATCGCAATATCATATTGCTGTGACGTCACAAACTTTAAATCATCTTCCACTATCCTCCCACGCCAGTTGAAACTCTTGGGATATAAGTGTGGCTTGGGCAACCCTTCAAGCATTTTTTTATTTACATGAAAATGGACACGCTCCATTGATTTATATTCTGGTGAAAAAAAATCAATCATGTCTTGAAATTGCGCTTCTGTAATATCTAAATCCGTATCGTGAACAAAAACCAGACGATGTATCGTTACAGGCTTAACACCTACTCTGTTTTCAAGTAGACTAAGCTGTTGTTTTACGGTACGTTTGGCAAAAAAATTCATTGTTGCAAAAGTAGTGTTTTCGTAAGAGGTGGTTGCATGACAACGACAATATATTATAAAAAACTAACGGTTTGTTACAAACACAACATTAGGAACTTATAAGAGCATCCAGTTCTTGTTCAGAAATGATACGAACACCCAAGCTTTCGGCCTTGGTCTTCTTGGCAGGACCCATCTTATCACCAGCAACCAAATAGGTGGTGTTTTTTGAAATTGAAGAAGAAATCTTTCCGCCGTGCTGTTCGATAGCAGCCTTTAGTTCGTCTCTAGAATATTGGCTAAACACACCCGACACCACAAAACGCATATCTGCAAGTGTGGTTGAAGTGGGTTGAGACGAAACAGCTGCTTCGAGTTGTACGCCAGAGGCACGTAATTGTGAAATAACAAAAAGGGTGTCTACATCTTGAAAAAAAGCAACCACGCTTTGAGCAATACGTGTGCCTATTTCGTCAACAGCTTCCAAGGCTTCGACATCGGCTTGCATCAAGGCATCAATTGAACCAAAGTGTTGTGCCAACTTTTTAGCAACAGTTTGCCCCACATAGCGAATACCCAAACCAAACAACACACGGTGAAAGGGTATGCTTACAGATGCTGCAATGGCTTGAACAATATTCTGTGCCGATTTTTCAGCCAACCGCTCAAGCGATATAAGGTCTGCCTCTGTGAGGGCGTATAAATCTGCATAGCTATTGATGCGGTTATTTTTAATGAGCAGCTGTATGGTTTCAGCGCCCAGACCGTCAATATCCATAGCTTTTCTGGAAATAAAATGCGCCACACGACCCACACGCTGCGGCAAACAGCCGGCTGCATTTGAACAATAGTGCTGTGCTTCTTCCGGGTTTCTTTTTAATTGGGTGCCACACGAGGGGCAGTTGGTTGCGTACTGGATAGTTTGGCTGTTGGGCAAACGCTTGCTGTGATTGATCGAAGTTATCTTAGGAATGATTTCACCTCCTTTCTCAACAGAAACGGTATCGTTGAGGTGAAGTCCAAGTTCAGCGATAAAATCTGCATTGTGCAAGGATGCCCGCTTTACGATGGTGCCGCCTAGCAATACGGGTTTTAGTTGCGCTACAGGTGTAATAGCACCTGTACGCCCAACTTGGTATACCAAATCTTCAAGTTGGGTTTCAACCGCCTCTGCTTTAAACTTATACGCCATGGCCCAACGAGGCGATTTGGCAGTGTAACCCAATTGCTCTTGGTATGCCAGTTGGTTAACTTTAACCACTACCCCATCAATTTCATAGGGCAAGCTACTGCGCTCTAGTTCCCAATGATCTAAAAAGGCAAACACTTCTTGCATATTGTGAGCATGCACAAAATGCTTGGGCACATAGAAGCCCCATCTTTTGGCTGCTTGCAGCGACGCTAATTGGGTTTGAAATAAGGTTCTGTCCGTAACAATTTGATAGAGAAAACAATCCAAGGGACGGGCTGCCACCAACTTACTGTCTTGCAGTTTTAAACTACCAGATGCCGTATTTCTTGGATTCATATAGGGTTCTTCGCCTAGGGCTAGACGTTGTTTATTCATCTGTTCAAAACCCGCCAAAGGCAAAATAATTTCACCTCTTATGGCAAAATGTTGCGGCACATCCGAAGCTAAAATTTGCAGGGGAACACTGTGAATGGTCTTGATGTTTTGGGTTACTTCATCGCCTTGAAACCCGTCGCCGCGTGTAAGGGCTTGTACGAGCTTACCGTCTTCATAGGTCAGGCTGATTGAAGCCCCGTCGTATTTCAACTCACAGGTATAATCCAAGGATTCCACGCCTAGGTTTTTACACATACGCTGCTCCCAATCCAACAAATCCTGCCTATTGTAGGAGTTGTCTAGTGAGTACATGCGGTGCTCATGGGCAATGGTGTTAAAGTTTTTGGTCACGGCGCCCCCCACACGCTGGGTGGGTGAATTGGCATCAAAAAGTGCAGGATTTGCATCTTCAAGTACTTGGAGTTCGGCCAGCTTTTGATCAAACTCACGATCAGAAATCACAGGCGTATCTTCTATATAATAGCGTCGGTTGTGCTCATGTAGCTCAGTCCTTAATGCAAGTATTTTTTCTACTGTATTCATCGGTTATGTGCACGTATAAACCGTGGGTTTGTTCTAAAATCGTTTCGAAGTACAATATCGGAAAATCCTGCTTGTGTTAAAAGCAAATGAAGTGTTTTCATAAGCGGTGCGTGTCCTTCAAAATAAATACCGCCCTTAGCGTTTAGTTGCTTGGCTGTGGAATTGATGATGTGTGTATAGAATTTTAGCGGTGATGCCCCCGGAACAAAAATGGCGTGCTCGGGTTCTCGCAGTACATGTGCTGCGGTATGTGCTTTTTCTGACTCGGGCACATAGGGTGGGTTAGACACAATAATATCCCAATTGGTGTTGGGCAGTTGTGCACCCAAAACATCAACAACTTCAAAGTTTACAATAACACTGTTTTTTTTGGCATTGTGTCTGGCTGTTACCAAGGCATTTAAATCAACATCCCAAGCCGTAACTTTCCAGTTTGGGCGAGCTTTTTTTAGAGCTATTGCCACACAACCACTACCTGTTCCGATGTCAAGCACATTAAGGGGTTTTTCGTCAGTGTGCTCAGACAATAACCAATGTACCAATTCTTCTGTTTCGGGTCGGGGAATAAGCACTCGTTCGTCTACATCAATCGCAAGACCTGCGAACATTACGGTACCTATTATATATTGTATGGGTTTATTTTCTTGCAGGGCTGTCAATGCGGCTAGAAATTGTGCTTCTTTTTCAGCAGACAATGCTTCATCAAGATTGAGTACAACCTGGGCGGGTGTGAAATTTAAATAGGCTTCACACAACATTTCAAAATGCACACTAATTTCATCTTTGGTGTACTGTGATGAAAGTGACTTCAAAAATTGTGCTCTAATTTTTTTTACGGTCAAAGTGGGTCAATTGTAAATGAAATATGCTTCGCAAGAAGATATTTGATATTTTTGCTAAAATACACATTCCCGTTGCATCCAACCCACGAAAATTTTATGCGCCGCTGTTTGGTCTTAGCTCAAAAGAACTTTGGTCACACCTATCCCAATCCCATGGTGGGCGCAGTAGTGGTCAAGGATGGAAAAATTATTGGTGAAGGCTGGCATCAAAAAGCGGGGGATGCACATGCCGAAGTAAATGCCTTGGCGAAACTTTCTGAAGAAATCCTGTTAGACGCTACTTTATATGTGAACCTCGAACCCTGTTCACATCACGGCAAAACACCACCCTGCTGTGATTTGGTTTTAGCAAAGGGCATTAAAAAAGTAATCATTGGTGCCACGGACCCCAACCCGAAGGTGGCTGGACGTGGTATTGCAGCACTAAAAGCGGCAGGCGTTGAGGTCATTAGCGGCGTATTAGAAGCTGCCTGTTTGGAATTGAATAAACGCTTTTATTGTTTCCATACCAAAAAGCGTCCATATATAATATTGAAGTGGGCACAAACGGCAGATGGCTATATAGCACCTGAAGATGACAAAAAAGGTGAGGTGTTCTGGATTAGTGATGCAGACAGCCAGCAACTGGCGCACCGCTGGCGGGCGGAAGAACATGCTATATTGGTGGGAAGGAAAACAGTGGACAATGACAACCCACAACTAACGACAAGAAAGTGGACGGGCAGCAATCCAATTCGACTGGTCATTGACCCCAGCAATAGCATAGATGAAAACGCACATATATTAAATGGAGCTTCAAAAACGGTGGTTTTCAACAACAGCATCAATAAAAAAGAAGCAAATGTCAATTGGGTCGCAATAGCAAAAACGGAAATGGTAAAAGGTATCTTGAATTGGTGTGCCGATAATGAAATTCAATCCATCATGGTTGAGGGCGGAGCAGCAACAATTGATGGATTCTTAACAATCAATTTATGGGATGAATGCCGTGTGCTCGAAGCTGGCAAGTTAGTAGGAAATGGCATCAAGGCCCCAAAGCTACCAGAGGGGAAAAAAGCATCAAAAAAAATTGTAGGAGATATACTACACTTTATTGTGAATGAAAGACCTTAAGTAAGTAGTCAGGACATTTCATAGCCCTGCGTGTTTGTTCATCTACAAAAACCAAACGCGTTGTTGCAGTAGCAACACAAACATTCTGCTCATTTTCAATCACATAGGAAAAATCAACATAATAGCCTTCTAAAATGTCTAATGTTGCATGAACAAAATACATGTCTTCAAAGTGCAATGGCTTCTTATATTGAATGGTTATGTCAACTACTGGAAGTAAAATTCCTTTCTTCTCTAAGTCGCCATAGCTAACCCCTTGATTTTGTAACCATTCAATTCTTGACTGTTCCAAGGCGTATACATATTGTGCGTGATGCATAATACCCATTTGGTCAACTTGATGATAATGAACCGTATTCGTAATTGTAATATTTTTCCTACTCATTGTAAGGCATTAATGTCAAAAATAAGTGTTCTTGACGATTCATAATATGCAATAAACTTTCTAAAAATTCAATAGGAAAATGACTTTTTTTTAAAAAAAAATAAACACATATTTGTCGTGTACAATTAAAGTCTTAGAAACCCCAAATTTTATACTTTTTTTGTTACGTCAAAACCATAGCAACCAATAGTAAAATGCAAAAAACCGCTGATAGCGTTTGGGGAAACTGTTTGAATTTTGTCAAGGATAACATTCACAATCAAGCTTTTAAAACTTGGTTTGATCCGATTAAACCTTTGAAATTGAACGGCGATGCCCTTAGTGTAGAAGTCCCGAGTAAATTCTTTTACGAGTGGCTTGAGGAACACTATGTTGAAATCCTAAAAGTTGCACTTACAAAAGAACTTGGCCCAGGCGCCAGACTTGTCTATGTGATCCGAATGGAAAACACATTTGGCAGTAAGCAAGCATTTACAGAAAGTATTCCAAGCCAAAATAAAGGACGTATTAAGGTACAGAATGTTGAAGCGCCCCTACAAGCGCAAACTGCTGAACTTAAAAATCCATTTGTTATTCCAGGAATACGCAACTTAAAAGTTGAATCGCAACTAAACCCAAGCTACAACTTTGAAAACTTTTTAGAAGGTGATGCCAACCGATTGGCGAGATCAGCTGGTATTGCCGTAGCCAACAAACCAGGCGGAACCTCTTTCAACCCCCTACTCATTTTTGGTGGTGTTGGTCTTGGGAAAACACACCTTGCCCACGCCATAGGAGTTGATATAAAAAGTAAATACCCAGAAAAGACTGTATTGTATATCTCAGCCGAGAAATTTACACAACAATATATAGAAGCGGTTAAGAAAAATACACGAAACGATTTTATTCACTTCTACCAAGTGATGGACGTCCTTATTATAGATGACGTGCAATTCTTCTCTGGTAAATCAGGAACCCAAGACGTGTTCTTCCATATCTTTAACCACCTGCACCAAAATGGCAAGCAAGTTATCTTGACTTCCGATAAGGCACCGGTGGACATGCAAGACATTGAACAACGCTTGTTGTCGCGATTCAAGTGGGGGCTATCTGCTGAACTACAACGTCCTGACTACGAAACACGCGTTTCCATTCTAAAAAACAAATTATACCGTGACGGCGTTGAAATGCCTGACGAAATCATCGATTTTGTTGCTAAGTCAGTCAAGACAAATGTGCGCGAACTCGAAGGTGCAATCATATCGCTCATCGCACAGGCATCTTTTAACAGAAAAGAAGTTACCCTTGATTTGGCCAGACAAATCGTTGAGAAGTTTGTACGCAACACCAAACGTGAAGTCTCTATCGACCACATTCAAAAAGTGGTCTCTGAATACTTCCAAATGGACGTTACCACACTACAATCAAAAACGAGAAAGCGTCATATCGTACAAGCCAGACAATTGGCTATGTTCTTTGCCAAAAAAATGACCAAAGCTTCTTTGGCAAGTATTGGCTCCAAAATTGGACACCGCGACCACGCCACCGTGCTTCACGCTTGCAAAACCGTTGACAACCTTGCATTTACCGACAAGCAGTTCCGCAAATATGTGGACGACTTAAATAAGAAACTTTCCAACTAAAGCATGACAACCAAGGTGCTTATGGTGTGTTTGGGCAATATCTGCCGCTCACCGTTAGCCGAAGGCATCATGCGTAAACTCACCAACGAACAGGATTTTTTAATCGATTCTGCTGGTACGGCCAACTACCACCTAGGCGCAGCACCTGACCACAGAAGCATTGCCATTGCTGCACTACATAATATTGACATCAGCAGGCAACAAGCACGACAACTCACCCCGGCTGACATGGATGCTTTTGATCACATATTGGTCATGGATAAAGAAAACCTTTCCAATGCGCTAGCCCTGTGCAACTCAGCAACACAACGAGATAAAATTGCACTTATCACCACCGCAAGTGAGGTAGATGCGCCCCACATTCCCGATCCCTATTACGGTGGGGATGATGGTTTTGCTCATGTCTATGAACTGCTGCACGATTGTTGCAAGAATTGGTTGAAAAAACATACCAAATGAGTACACAAACAACAGGCCGTCTCTTTTTAATTCCAAATGTATTGGGCGATACAGCACCACTAGAAGTAATGCCCATATCGGTTAAAAAAACCATAGAGGCCCTGCGTTGTTTTGTCTTTGAGAAAGAAAAAGCGGGTCGGGCGTTTGTCAAAAGCATTAGCCCAAACATACCCCAAGACAACATAACAGTTCACCTACTCAATAAATTTACAACCGAAGAAGACCTGACTGCCATGCTAATACCCCTTCAAAATGGCGAGGACATGGGACTTATTACAGATGCGGGTTGCCCAGGCGTTGCAGATCCAGGTGCAGCACTTGTGGCACGGGCGCACGCCAACAATATGCGTGTCATCCCACTGGTGGGGCCCTCCTCCATACTGCTGGCGGTTATGGCAGCTGGACTCAACGGCCAATCTTTTGCCTTTAACGGCTATTTGCCCATAGACAAAGCCGCCCGCAGAAAGGCCATCAAGCAATACGAGAAAAAATCCATAGAATTAAATCAAACACAGGTGTTTATTGAAACCCCTTACCGCAACAATGCACTTCTGGACGAATTAAGCAAGGCCTTAAGACCAAAAACACTACTCAGTGTGGCCTGTGACATCACGCTTCCCACGGAGTTTATCAAAACGGCAACTGCCGAGGCATGGCGCATCAACAAGGAAGACTTACACAAAAGACCTACCGTTTTTTCGTTGCTAGGCGGCTAGCGATAGATGTTTTTTTCCCGTAACCAACGGGTGTATATTTTTTTATTTTTATTGTGTTCTGACAGGCTTGTCGCAAACAAATGATAGCCACTCCGACTTGGATCAGCAACAAAATATATATACTTGTGCTTGGCAGCAAACAGCACCGCATCAATGGCACTAACGTCTGGCATGGTAATGGGGCCGGGAGGTATCCCCCTATTGCGGTAAGTATTATAAGGAGATCTGATTTTTAAGTCCGCATAGAGCACTCTCCGAATATCCATATCAAAGTCATTGGCTTTACGCATCAATGCATAAATAACGGTTGGGTCGGCTTGTAGTCGCATACGTTTACGCAGTCGGTTGAGGTAAACCCCTGCCACCAATGGGCGCTCATCCACGCGGTAGGATTCTTTATGTACCACAGCGGCCAAAGCCACTACTTCCTCCCGTGAAAGTTTAATTTTTTTGCGTGCCGACTCTCGCTTTGGCGTCCAAAAAGCCTTGTATTGCCTTAGCATCCTGTCTCTAAACTGCTCGGCAGTGGTGTTCCAAAAAACATCATAAGAATTAGGCAAACAAATGGACAAGACATTGTCTTGGGTCAAACCGTTTTCCTTCAAAAAATCCACATCGTAAAAGGCCTGCATGATGGCAGTGCTGTCTGTCTCTATTTTCTTAGCAACGTATGCCGCCAAATGCATCAGTGTTTTTTGGTTGTTAAACGTCAGACGGATGGGTTTGTTCTCAGAGCGCAATCGGTTGATCAGCTCATTGTTGTTCATGCCTTTGTCCAACACAAAACGTCCTGGCATGGGCTGAAACCCTTTGCGACTGGCAGCTTGCTGAAAAAAATCAAAGCGCTCAACCACCCGAGCAAGGGTGTCGTAGGCGGCAACTTTGGTATCTGAAGAAGGAATAAGTACTTCTTGTTGCGTAGATTCAAAAGCGGTGTTGGAAGCAAAAAATACACTGTAAAAATGAAATACAAATGTGCTACCGACAAGAAATACCAATAGCAGTACCGCTATAAATATGCGTTTAGTCATTTGGTTGTTATTTCCCATTGTCCCTTATAAACAGGCGTGGCAGGACCTTGAAGTACTACTGCTTTATATCCGTTGGATGTGGCGGTGAACGAAACGGTCAATATACCGCCTTTGGTGTGTATACTGATTTTTTCTGCGGCGACACGCTTGCTTAAGTGTGCCCCTATGGCAGCGGCAGTAACACCAGTGCCACACGAAAGCGTTTCCGCTTCAACACCGCGTTCAAAAGTGCGGACGTTTAAGCCATCAGCTGCAGTAACCTCAACAAAGTTTACGTTGGTGCCGTCTGCATAATACGGAGCACCATGAGCAATCGCTGCGCCTGTAGTAGCCACGTCTACAGCAGACACGTCATTAACAAAACTAATGTGATGCGGTGACCCTGTATCTATAAAAAGGGCTTTGTCACGTGTCTCCCAATTTGAAACGTCATGTAGCGAAAGGGCTACCTCCTCACCCACAAATTGGGCTTGGTGCAAACCATCGGCTGCGCGGAAAACTACTTCTTTTTGCGTAAGCCCCAATGCGTTGGCATAGTGAACAGCACAGCGAGAACCGTTGCCACACAAACTACCTTCATGGCCATCGGCATTAAAATAACGCATAAAAAAATCGGAGGTGGTATCGGATTCTATGGCAATAAAACCATCGGCACCTATGCCGTAATTGCGGTGACAAAGCTGTGCAATAAGAGCGTGTTCTTTAATAGGAAAAATTCTGTCGCGATTGTCTACAATCACAAAGTCGTTTCCAGTACCCTGATATTTTATGAATGAAAAAATCATGTGCAAATATAACCAAATTGAACCTCGACTATGTTGAACGCATCTTGACTTTTTCTATTCCCTGAAAAATACTTGAAAATCGCCCATATTTTGTAGCGTTTTTTAGTCGTAGACCAGCTATGATATTCAAATAGTGCCTACGCTGACCAAATATCATTTCATTATCGGTTAAAAACTAAAAATCAAGATGCGTGCGTTGTTAAAAATGCGTTAAATGACTTTTAACTCAAAAACAGTTGTCCTATTTTTGGGTGTACTATTTAATTGAAACGCTATGAAATCATTCTTTAAATACACGGCAGTAGCCTTTGGCGCTGCTTTTCTAACCCTACTTGGATACCACCTTACGCAAGAGCAAACCGTGGTTTACACGCCTGCGCAACCACAAGCCGTAAATGCCAATTTTACGCCTACTACAACAATTAAAGCCATCAGCACAGATTTTACGGCTGCTGCCGAAAAAACCATTGATGCTGTGGTGCATATCACCAATACCAGTGTGGAAAAAGGGCAACGGCCCAGCAGCTTTATGGAGTACTTCTATGGTAGAAGCGCACGCGAATACCCACGTGTAGGTATGGGTTCGGGAGTTATCGTGTCATCGGACGGCTATATCATAAGCAACAATCACGTTGTTGAAGGTGCCACAACCCTAGAAATCACCACCAACGACAACAAAAAATATGAAGTCGAAGTCATTGGTACGGACAGCAATGCCGATATCGCTGTACTTAAAATAAAAGGCGATTATAATTTTCCTTATGTGCGTTTTGCCGACTCCGACAACACACGCATTGGCGAGTGGGTATTGGCGGTTGGCAACCCCTACAATCTAAACTCCACTGTTACAGCAGGTATCATCAGTGCCAAATCGAGAGATTTTAGCGATTATGACAACAAAAACCAATCTTTTATACAAACCGATGCTGCTGTGAATTCAGGAAACAGTGGCGGTGCATTGGTCAATTTGGACGGCGATTTGATTGGCATCAACACGGCCATTACGAGCAATGGTATGGGTACCTTTATTGGCTATTCATTTGCCGTGCCCAGCAACATCGCGCGAAAGATTTTTGAAGATATTGTAGAATACGGCAATGTGCAAAAGGCACTGTTGGGTGTGTCGGGCAACGGCCTAAACGCGCGCATGGCCGAGCAACTCGGCATTGAAGAAACCGAAGGGTTCTATGTTGGTGGGCTGGAAGAGAATAGGGGTGCGAAAGGAGCCGGTATTCAAGAAGGGGATATCAGCACCAAAATCGACAATGCCCCCAGTCGGAAATTTGCCGATTTAACCGGCTATTTAGGTTCCAAGCGTCCGGGCGAAAACGTAGATGTGACGGTTATTCGCGAAGGAGAAACCATTAACCTTATTGTTGCACTAAAGGCAACGCCTTTTATCAATTACTACGGCATGCGCTTGCGAGACCTCAGCGAAAAAGAAGCTGCGGCATACGACACTGATAGCGGCGTTTATGTTTCTGGAGTAGAGAATAGCAGATTGTTTCGCAGGGGCGTTCAATCAGGAGATATCTTACTTGCAGTTAATGGCAAGGAAGTGAATAGTAAATCAGCCGTATTGGCATTGGACGAAGACAGCATTTATGAACTTACGTTTTTGAATAAAAACGGTGAAAAAATGCGCTTTATCTTTGAGTAAAAGGGTTATTCTTTTTTCATTGTCACTTCGGAACGGTTCGAGAGCCTCGCCGAACGACGGTTCGAGAGCCTCGCCGAACGAAGCTCAGTGTCACCTATTCCCTACTAACTACTGCCTACTCCCTACTACCTATACCCTATTCGTTTGCGCTGCTTTTGGTTTTCTTGCAATTGCTTTTGCTCCAGTAACGCATCCAGCACCTGACCCACTTCAGCAAAGCGATGATTGGTGCTATTCTCGAGTTTTTTTATTGCGGTAGCAAGGGCATCGTAATTGGTAGCGTATTGCCGCATGACTACAAAGGCTTCTATTATCAAGATACTCATTTCGGTTGCTTTTTCGCTTCTTAAGACATTTGCCAATTGCAACACACCATATTCTGTAAATACTTGTGGTAAACTTCCCCCTAAGACTTTTCGCGATGGTATCGCATTTTGCGATAGCAAAACATCTACTTCTTGTTCTGAAAGCACAAAACGAAAGTGATTAGGAAATCGTTTTATGTTTCTTTTCACTTGTTCTCGCAACCGAATGGGCTTTACCTCAAACCATTCGGCTAGGTCACGATCTAAAAGAACAGGAACACCCCGGAAAAAATATATTCTGTGGGTTATATTTTGTATGATATTACTCATCGTTTATAGATTTAGGGTGTACTAAATATATGGATTTTACTTGTTAATTCATAGATCGCTACCTATACCCTACCAGCTACTGCCTATTCCCTACTAACTACTGGCTATTCCCTACTAAACTACTGCCTACTCCCTACTAACTACTGGCTATTCCCTATCTTTACCCCATGCGAATAGACATCATTAGTGTGGTACCCGAACTCATGCACAGCCCTTTTGATGGTTCTATCATGAAACGGGCGCAAGAAGCGGGTTTGGCGGAAGTACATTTCCATAATTTACGGGACTACACCACCAATAACTACAAACAAGTAGATGATTACCCCTATGGTGGGGGCGCAGGTATGGTGTTGATGGTAGCGCCCATTGACAAATGCATCAGCGAACTAAAAGACGCACGTGACTACGATGCCGTGATTTACATGACACCCGACGGCGGTGTGCTCAACCAAGGGATGGCCAATAAGTTGTCATTACTTAAAAATATTATTGTCCTCTGCGGACATTACAAAGGGGTTGACCAACGGGTACGAGATATGTTTGTTACCCATGAAATATCCATAGGCGACTACGTACTTTCTGGAGGCGAATTGGCAGCTGCCGTACTTTGTGACAGCCTGATACGACTGATTCCTGGGGTGTTGGGCAACGAGACCTCTGCCCTAACCGACTCCTTTCAAGATGGCCTACTAGCACCGCCGGTATACACCCGTCCTGCAGACTACAAAGGCCTAAAGGTTCCTGAAATACTGACCTCAGGCAATACACCCAAGGTAGATGCTTGGCGCGAAGAACAGGCGCTTAAAAGCACCCAAGCCAAAAGACCCGATTTGTTGGATTGACACCTCGACACGGTTCGAGAGCCTCGCCGAACGAAGCTCAGTGTCCTCGTGGGCCGAGACATTACCCGCTAAAACGATGAATGCGTTCCATTTTGTAGGCAAAAGGCACCTCGTTATGGTCAAAAGTGTATTCGTGGTTTTTATCCGCATTGAGTGTCGTACGTATGGGCCAATCCTTATTCATAACCTTATGCTCAAACGCCACTTCATGGTCTTTTTTAACCTTAAGCGAAAGCGTACCATAATAGAGTTCGGTAATCACATAAACCTTACGGGGATTACGAAAAAGTGCACGTAACAACTTGGGCTCTAATTGTTCGATATAGTGGTCTAATTGCATCCGCATCATGTTTTCCATGACTTTGGTGCACACCTTGGAAATGTTGGTTTCTATCAAATAATTTTTTTCAAAGCCCAAGCCAAAACCTTCGAGCAGTGTTGCTGCGACCTCCGTAGCCCCTTGAATTATGAGTCTGGCCAATTTGGCATTTTTACAAAAGTCAATATCCAAGGCTTTGAGCTGCTCGTCCCATTGGGCTTTGTTGAGCAGACCAACATCATGAAGCGCATTGCTGATGTGATTGGGCATACCGGGATGGCTCAGTTTGGGTTTGCCCCAAAAGGGTTTCCAAACGAGGTTGCCCAACACGATTCCCGTGTGGGATGCCGGAAGCAGGTGTAGGTCGTATTGTTTGGTAAAGGCTTTTAAGAACATAGGGTTTAGATTATTTAAGGATGTTATTCTATATGCAACCAAGTACCCGTTACTGCAACAAATAAGGCCAATTCATAGCTTCCATTTAATGTTGCTGGCGTAGTACTTCCATTTATCGTTCCAGTGATGTCAATATTGTTATTACTACCACCAATGTTGTTACCATCCCGTACGATTCTCAAAATAGAACCTGCGGGGTGGTCTGTAGTACTCGGTGGAGGTAGTGCAAGTGAAATCTTGGCACCAGTGGTATTTTTTACGATGACCATGTTTACTCCAGCGGTAATGGTTGCATTCGTATTCGTGACCTTTTGTAAGGATACAAGATCGTTAATGCCAACTCATTCCGTGCTTGAGCCTGTAGAAGAAAGTAGCTGCCCTGCCGATCCTGCTTTATCTTTGCTGTCTTTTAGGGCACCTGTGATGCGTGCGCTACCTCCAACATCCAACATAACTGTAGGTGTACTTACGCCAATTCCTACATTACCTAAACTGTCAATGACCATACGCTGCACACTTCTCGTATCAAAACGGATGATGTCTTCATCCCCTGTTTCTTCCACTTGGATGCGGGTATCGCCATCGGCGTCTACAAGGCCTGCATTGGATTTTACCCAAGTGTGGGTGGCACTGTTATAGGTATAGATGTCTCCTCTGTATTGATCTACATACACATCACCCCCTTGGTTGGGTGTTGTAGGCGCAGTAGTCGGTGGGCCTATGCCTTTGGCTATGCCACCGCCGCCAGCTTCGGCAGCGTTAAAGTTAAGGTTGTAGGTCGATGTGGCGCCGTTGGTGTTTTCGGTAATATGCACCAAATAGCACGTATTTGCCTTAACGGTCATGCCCGGAGAAGATAGATCAATGATGCCACCGCTGGCGTTATACGCTCCATTTCTAAGGTAGGCATTGTCAAAATTCGTAAAGCTCAGCATTCTGTCAGCGGCTGTGGTGTTGGTGATAAGCAAGGTGGTACCGTCTGTTGCCGCAGCAGCATCCATGCTTAGATCGCCTGTGTTTTCACTCAAGAAAGCCAATTCCTTGTTTTGTTGGGCAGTTCTTTTGCGCGCAGCAGGCAGATCTATGATAAGACCGATGCTTATCCTTTACTTCATAATTTCATAGCGCTCCATGACTTTGCCGTCTGTGTACTCGGTGAGGTTCAGGGCATTGTCTATGCCATAGCGCCCGTATAGTTGGGTGTATTTGCCCAAAACAAACTGGAGTCCGAGTCCGTAGAAATAGGACAAAAAGGTGTCGTCAAATTTGACCCTGGTGTCTTTTAGGTCAATAAGGGTGTTGCCATAGTGCTGGGTTGCACTGGTGTAGTGGTTTATACCGATGCCGCCGTGCAGGTCAAGCAAAAGCCAAGGCCTTCGATTTCCAAAGACATCTGTTTGTCTGCTGTGCAGCAAAACAGGCGCCATATAGAGTCCCAGTCGGGCATACGCTTGTGCCATATTGTAAACATTGGGATATGCAACCTTGTTGATGATGGCGTTGGTTTTTAAGTTCATTTGTTCAAAGCCAATGCCTAAGCCTAGGCGCATCAAGGGTGTTTTGTAGTCTTTTGCCATACGTTCTTGGAGCGAACGGAAGGAAAACAAGTAGCCCAAACCAAACGACTGATTTCTAAAGCCTTCAAATGAAATCAACTGCGTAGGCGTTGCATTAAGTCCATTCATGTTTTGGAGTTCATGCGAACCTAGATGGCTGCTAACCACAGCGGTCTCAACATACCACTGCGCATGCACAAGTGTTCCTATTAGCAGCGTTGATACAAATAGTAAAAGGTGTTTCATTTAATTTAGAGGGTAGTTGTTGACTTGTTTTGCTTGGTTGGCAAAAAAGAATGTTGGTTAATTGGTATTAATTTTTGTAATATTTAAATTATGACTAACTATTGTTATCGAAACTTGATACAACTATTGCGTATTTGGTTGTATTGCTATTACACGGTAACAAATTTATATTTACACCTATTTTTAACATACGGCAGTTGTAAAAAAAGCAATAGAACCGCATGAAATGGATGTCAAAACACATGAACTGTAAAAAGTGAGGCGAATTTTATAGGGTAAGAAAATACCTACAAGTCAAAAATATAACGCTAAAAAAGAATCGGTTTCATTTATGTTTTGTGAACTAAAGGATATGAATTATATTTGCAACCGCTTTGAAACCGCTGGCGAGGTACGTGTATGTTTCATGGCTTTCATTTAAAACAAAACAAAATGGAGCCCTTACTACAATACGTACAGGACGAATTTGTACCAAAAAAAGAATTGCCAAGCTTTCAAGCTGGAGATACCATAACCGTTTATTACGAAATCCGAGAAGGGGCGAAAGTACGTACCCAGTTTTTTAAGGGTGTCGTGATTCAAATCAAAGGAAGCGGTGCTACCAAGACCTTTACCATTCGTAAAATGTCCGGTACCGTAGGCGTGGAACGTATATTCCCCGTGAACCTTCCCGGCATACAGAAAATAGAAGTGAATGCACGTGGTAAAGTACGTCGCTCACGTATTTTCTACTTCCGTGACCTAACCGGTAAAAAAGCACGTATCAAAGAACGTCAAGATAGATAGGACAAAATTCCTTTTTTCACGGCATTTTTTGTTACAAACCCAACACAGCAGTTCAAAATATTGAACTGCTGTTTTTTTATACCTAATCCGGACGTATATTTGCGCCCATTAAACAAAGAACCATGGCTAAAATCCACGTAGCAAACCCAGTAGTAGAAATGGACGGAGATGAAATGACGCGTATCATTTGGGATTTCATCAAACAACAACTTATCCTACCCTACCTCGATGTAGAATTGTTGTATTATGACCTTAGCGTTACCTCCAGAGATGCTACCAACGACCAAATTACCATTGATGCTGCAGAAGCCATTAAAAAATACAGCGTAGGCATCAAGTGTGCTACCATCACACCAGACGAAAACCGCGTAGAAGAGTTTGACCTTAAAGAAATGTGGCGCTCACCCAACGGAACCATCCGAAATATTGTAGGTGGAACCGTATTCCGCGAGCCCATCATCATGAGCAACGTACCCCGCTATGTGCAAGGCTGGACACAACCCATCTGTATTGGCCGTCATGCTTTTGGCGATCAGTACCGTGCTACCGACACCGTAATCAAAGGCAAAGGGAAACTGACCATGACCTTTACACCCGAAGACGGCAGCGATGCCAAAACATGGGAAGTATACAATTTCCAAGAAGGTGGCGTGGCCATGAGCATGTATAATATCGATTCGTCTATTTACGGCTTTGCCCGTTCGTGTATGAACCGTGCCATCAGTAAAAAATGGCCCCTTTACCTGTCTACTAAAAACACCATCATGAAAGCTTATGACGGTCGGTTTAAAGACATCTTCCAAGAAGTATTTGAAAACGAATTTATCGATCAGTTTGAAGCCCTAGGCATCACTTACGAACACCGTCTTATTGACGATATGGTTGCTGCAGCCATGAAATGGAGTGGCGGCTTTGTGTGGGCCTGTAAGAACTATGACGGAGACGTACAGTCCGATACCGTAGCCCAAGGCTTTGGCTCGCTTGGACTCATGACTTCTACACTCGTAACGCCAGACGGAAAAACCCTAGAAGCAGAAGCTGCACACGGAACCGTGACCCGTCACTACCGCCAGCACCAACAAGGGAAAGAAACTTCTACCAACCCCATTGCATCCATATTTGCATGGACCCGTGGATTGGCACACCGTGCCAAACTAGATGCTAACCGGGATTTGGCAGAATTTTGTGCCAAACTCGAAGAAGTGTGTATTCAAACCGTAGAAGGTGGTCAAATGACCAAAGACCTCGCCATGCTTATTCACAAAGAAGAAATGACACGTGAAAACTATTTGTCAACGCAAGATTTCCTCGCTGCCATTAAAGAAAATTTAGACAAGGCGTTAGCTGCATAAACTTGGTTGCGTATCTTTGAAAAAAAATGCTTTGATACGCTACATCACTACCCTACTGATATGCGTAGGACTAAACGCCTATGCACAGTCCTACACCCTTAGCGGCACCCTAACGGCTGCCGACACCCAAGAAACCTTGTTGGGTGTTACCATCTATGCCGAAGGAACATCCCTTGGAACGGTGAGTAACAACTATGGCGTGTATTCCCTCACGCTGCCCGCTGGTTCCTATCAAATTATCTATCAAAACATAGGGTTTAAAACCAAACGCACCCAAATCACCTTAGACCAAAACCGTGTTTTGGACGTGACCCTAACCGTACAAAGTGAGGAACTCGATGAGGTAGTGGTCACAGAAAACATTGAACGCATACGGATGCGATCGCCCGAAATGAGCATCAACCGCCTATCGGCAAAGACCATCAAGCAAACACCCGTTGTTTTTGGTGAATCAGACGTGCTCAAAACCATACAGCTACTGCCAGGCGTAAGCAGCGCAGGCGAAGGGGCGTCGGGTTTTAACGTTCGTGGTGGTGGTGCCGACCAAAACCTTATCCTCCTTGACGAGGCAACCATATTTAACTCCTCCCACCTCTTTGGTTTTTTCTCGGTTTTTAATTCCGATGCCATCAAAGACATCCAGCTCTATAAAGGCGGTATCCCTGCTGCCTATGGCGGACGGGTATCCTCCGTGCTACGCATTGACCAAAAAGAAGGTGCCAAAGACCGCTTGCGCTTTAACGGCGGTATAGGTGCGGTGTCGAGTCGTGGCTTACTTGAAGGACCGCTAGGAAAAGGCTCTTTTCTTCTCGCCGGGAGAGGTACTTACGCTCATCTTTTCTTAAAAGCTTTTGACCAACCCAACTCGGCCTATTTCTATGATCTAAACACCAAAATTACCCTGCCCATAGACGACAAAAACCGCCTGCTGCTTTCGGGCTACTTTGGACGTGACGTGGTGGCCTTTGACAACACCTTTAAAAACACCTATGGCAATACTGTTGTCAACCTGCGTTGGAACCGTATTTTTTCACCCAAAGTATTTGGAAACCTCTCGTTAATTTATAGTGATTACTACTACGGTCTTGCATTGGACTTTGTCGGCTTTGACTGGGATTCGGGTATTCAAAATTTTAATGTCAAATACGATTTAAGCTATAACATATCCGAAAAAATCACTTTGGAAACTGGCGTGCAAGCCACCTATTACAGCTTTAACCCCGGCTATATACAACCGCTAACCGCCACTTCTGGTTTTAATTCAGAACAACTGCAAAATAAGTTTGCTGCAGAAGGCTCAATCTATTTAAGTGCCAAGCACGATATCTCACCAAAACTGGCACTGCACTATGGCCTGCGCATCAATCAATTTAACCGCTTGGCACAGTCTGGACTTTTGGAATACACCAATAATCAACCCCTAACCTACAACCCAAGCTTGGGCATCTACCAACAAGGCACTGCCGTTGGTTTTTACAGCAAAGCAGAAAGCAAACAGAATTATACCAATATTGAACCTCGTTTTACCCTTGCCTATCGACAAGAACAAAGTGCGTGGAAAGCGAGCTATCAGCGTGTAAACCAATATTTACACCTCATATCCAACACCACCTCCCCCACACCCCTAGACGTGTGGACACCCAGCGGGCGCTACCTCAAACCGCAACAGTCCGACCAATGGGCATTGGGATATGTGACCGAAAGAGAAAACGGCAATTCACTGGAAGCCGAAGTATTCTACAAACACACGGATAACAGATATGACTATATAGACGGCGCAGAATTGGTTGCCAATGAAGCCATAGAGCAAATATTACTCCCCGGTACCGCTAGAGCTTACGGCTTGGAGCTTTTGTTCAAAAAAACCCAAGGAAACGTTACAGGAATAGCGGGCTATACATGGTCACGTGCCGAACAAAAAACACCCGGATTACTAGCCAATGAACCCGGCATCAACCAAGGAGATTGGTACCGATCGGCCTATGATAAAACGCATGACCTGAGCTTAAGCCTAAGTTATACTCATAGTAAAAAATGGAAATGGGATGCCAATGCCATTTTGCAAACCGGACAACCCATCACTTATCCGCTGGGGCAATATGAATTTATGGGAACCCGAGTGCCGAGCTTTGGACAACGCAACGGACAGCGACTGCCCACCTACCACCGCATTGATGTCGCCGCAACACTGACCCCAAAAAAACAACAAGACAAAAAAATAAAAGGGAGCTGGGTATTTGGTATCTACAATATCTATAATCGTAGAAATGCAGCTACCATAAGCTTTAAACAAGATCCCGAAACAGGAAAAAATCAAGCCTATAAGCTCTCCATATTTGGTATCATCCCCTCTGTAACCTATAACATACGCTTCTGATGAAAAAAATAATATGTGTATTGGGATTGTTATTCTTGGGCTGCGAAGACCCCATAGACGTGACACTTCCCGCAGTAGAAAACAAATTGGTAATTGACGCCATGTTGTGGCGCAACCTAGGCGAAACTTCAGGAACACTAGAAGTGATTCTATCCCGAACAACCGACTACTACGATGAGGAAGTGCCCTTGGTGTCCAATGCAACGGTCTCACTTCAACTATTCGATATGCTTTTTATGGCACAAGAAGAAACGCCAGGACATTACTATATTTACAATGTTGACATCAACGAAAATGACCATTTTACGCTTAGCCTATCAGTTGATGGCGCTACCTATACGGCTACAGCAGCACTGGTGTTATCAACGCCTCTTGACAGCGTAATACAAGGCGATAAAACCCTTATATCAGGCGACCAAGTTGAAGCCATTGTAACGCTTACCGACCGGCCAGAACTTGGTAATTACTACCTTATGGATTTTGGCTACAACAACCTATTTGTCACACGAGATGAGTTTTACAACGGCAATCAAATTAGTTTTTCATTTTTCTACGATAAATATTTTCCAAAAAACACCCCAACACCCGTTTACCTTATGGGAATAGACAAGGATTTCTACACCTATATGCAAATCTTGATATCTCACGCAGGACAAGACGGCGGTGGTCCGTTTGCTACAGCCAAGTCCACCCTTCGTGGTAATATCCAAAATACCACCAACAGCAATGACTTCCCCTTGGGCTATTTTAGGGTGGTAGAACGAGATAGTGTTATCTTTACAGCACTAGAAGAATAAGCATGAACAAAAAAAACCTATTTCGTGGGCTTCGCGCCATGGCTTACGCCGTGGTATTAGCATTTATTGGCCCAACCGTGCTGACTTCTGCCTTTAAAAATCAAGAGCACGCCATGTATATTCCCGTTTTGGGCGTTGCCGTACTGATGTGTGCCGCTTCTATTGCCCTCGGTTTTTGGGGCATCCGACTGATGGTCAAAGGTCTTTTTGGAGAAGAATAAGCCCATATAAAACCAAAAAAAGATTAAGCCATAAAAAGTGCTTGACCTCTCCCACAATCCACTTATATTTGCTGTTCCATGAGTACAACAATAGATATTCGTTTGCCCGACGGGGCCATAAAGCAAATGCCCAACGGCAGTACACCCTTTGAGGTAGCGCAATCCATAAGCGAGGGCCTAGCCCGTGCGGTGATCTCTGCGTCCTACAACGGAACCACCATAGAGGCCACTACCCCGCTTCAAGAAGATGGTGAGCTGGTATTGTATACCTGGAATAATGACGAAGGCAAAAAAGCCTTTTGGCACTCCAGTGCACACCTCTTGGCGCAAGCGCTTGAACAAATGTACCCAGGCATCAAACTCACCATAGGCCCGGCCATTGACAATGGTTTTTATTACGATATTGATCCAGGTGAACACAGCATTTCAGAAAAAGACCTGCATGCCATTGAAAAACGCATGATTGAACTCGCAAGAGGAAAACACGCCTTTGCCTTGCGCTCAGTTGCGAAAGCCGAAGCCCTATCGTTTTATAAAACAGCAGGAAACGAATACAAGACAGAACTTATTGAAAACTTGGATGATGGTACCATCACCTTTTGCGATCACGACGATTTTACCGATCTCTGCCGTGGTGGACATATTCCAAATACCGGTATCATCAAGGCCGTAAAACTTACCAATATCGCCGGTGCCTACTGGCGTGGTGACGAACAAAACAAGCAACTTACCCGCATCTATGGGGTGTCTTTTCCAAAGCAAAAACTGCTAACAGAACACCTCGAATTGCTGGAAGAAGCAAAGAAACGCGACCACCGCAAGCTGGGCGCTGAACTCGGCCTGTTTACCTTTTCCAAGAAAGTAGGGCAAGGCCTGCCGCTTTGGCTGCCCAAAGGGGCAGCACTGCGCGAAAGACTCGAGCAGTTTTTGCGCAAAGCGCAAACCAAAGCGGGCTATGAACAAGTCGTAACTCCGCACATTGGACAAAAAGAATTGTATGAGACTTCGGGTCACTATGAAAAATATGGCGCTGATAGCTTTCAGCCCATAAACACACCTGCAGAAGGTGAAGAATTCTTACTTAAACCCATGAATTGCCCACACCACTGCGAGATTTACAACGCCTCGCCTTGGAGCTACCGCGACCTGCCCATTAGACTTGCCGAATTTGGTACGGTTTACCGCTATGAGCAAAGTGGCGAGTTGCACGGACTTACAAGGGTACGTGGCTTTACGCAAGATGATGCGCATATTTTCTGTACGCCAGAACAACTCAACGATGAGTTTATGGGCGTTATTGATTTGGTTCTCTACGTATTTAATGCCTTGGGCTTTAGCGATTTTAAAACCCAAGTATCGGTACGTGACCCCGAAAAACCAGAGAAGTATATCGGCGACACAAAACTGTGGGAAAAGGCGGAGCAAGCCATTATTGATGCAGCAGACCAAAAGGGATTGGACTATGTAGTGGAAACGGGAGAAGCCGCTTTTTACGGACCCAAACTCGACTTTATGGTAAAGGATGCCTTGGGCAGAAGCTGGCAATTGGGAACTATACAGGTGGATTACAACCTGCCAGAGCGTTTTGACCTGACCTATAAAGGCAACGACAATGAGTTACATCGCCCTGTTATGATACACCGTGCACCCTTTGGAAGTATGGAGCGGTTTGTGGCGATTTTAATTGAACATACCGGTGGAAACTTCCCCTTATGGCTGAACCCAACGCAGGTGCAGTTGCTCTGTGTCAGTGAAAAGCATGAAAAATACACGAAAAAAGTTTCAGAATTCTTAGAAAATAACGAAATTCGCGCCCTCGTGGATGATAGAAGTGAGACCATTGGTAAAAAAATCCGCGAAGCTGAAATGAGCAAGGTGCCCTTTATGGCCATCATAGGTGAACAAGAAGCTACGCAAGAAACGGTCTCCATTAGAGCCCACGGAGGAAACGATCTAGGAAGTATGTCCTTAGCATCATTTGCAGATTTGATCAGACGTCAAGCTGCAGATGAAATAAAATCATTTTAAGTCAATTAAATTCGTTTGTTATAGCTATACGTAGAAGAAGAAGCAGAGGACCTGCTCGGATCATAAAAGAAGATAAGCACCGCATCAATGAAAAGATACGGGCGCAAGAAGTACGTTTGGTTGGCGACAATGTAGAGATGGGTGTATTCCCATTGCAAAAGGCCTTGCAGAAGGCAAACGAATTGGAGTTGGATTTGGTTGAAATATCCCCTAATGCTGCTCCCCCGGTGTGTAAGATCATCGATTATAAAAAATTCCTTTACGAGCAAAAAAAGCGCGAAAAGGTAATGAAGGCAAACGCCTCGAAAGTGGTGTTAAAAGAAATTCGGTTTGGGCCTCAAACCGACGAGCACGATTACGAGTTTAAGAAAAAACACGCAATCAAGTTCTTGGAAGAAGGTGCAAAGCTTAAAGCATTTGTGTTTTTTAAAGGACGCTCAATCGTTTTTAAAGAACAAGGCCATATCCTGTTGCTTAGATTAGCACAAGATTTGGAAGCGTATGGCAAAGTAGAACAGTTGCCTAAATTAGAAGGAAAACGGATGATCATGTTGTTGAATCCGAAAAAATAAAAGGAAGTAGTTATGCCTAAAATGAAAACAAAATCAAGTGCTAAGAAACGCTTTAAGCTTACAGGCACAGGAAAGATCAAACGCAAACACGCGTTTAAGAGTCACATATTGACTAAAAAATCTAAGAAGCGTAAGCTCAAGCTAACTCATAGTGGGTTGGTGCATGAAAGCGACGCCGATAACATCAAGGAACAACTTCGTTTAAAATAATAATAACCTGAAGTCGGCTTTAAAAGTGAGATTCTCCGCCTGCTTCACCAACACTACATTATGCCAAGATCAGTAAATGCTGTTGCATCACGCGCAAGAAGAAAGAAAATTTTAAAACAAGCCAAAGGCTACTTTGGTCGTAGAAAAAACGTTTGGACAGTTGCCAAAAACGCTGTTGATAAGGCGATGCTTTATGCATACCGTGATCGCAGAAACAAAAAACGCAGCTTCCGTGCCTTGTGGATCACACGTATCAATGCTGGTGCTAGAATACACGGCATGTCCTATTCACAATTTATGGGTAAAGTAAGTGCAAACAACATTGCATTAAACCGTAAGGTATTGGCTGACTTAGCCATGAACCACCCAGATGCTTTTAAGGCAGTTGTCGATAAAGTAAAATAAGTTATTAGCTAGAACGGCATATCATCGTCGTCCGTTCCAAACGCTTCGTCTGGACTGGTACGCGGTCCCTCAAAGGGTTCATCCCCTGCATTTATTTTGGATTGAAACTCAACCGGAGCATCAAACTGATCTAAGTTGTCAAACTTACCAAGGTTTCCGATAAACTTAAGACGAATGCTGTCCAATCCACCATTACGGTGTTTAGCAACTATAAATTCTGCTTGACCTGCCGCAGGTGAACGCTCTTCATCATCCCATTCGTCAATCTTATAATACTCAGGCCTGTAGATAAAGGTTACCAAATCAGCATCTTGCTCGATGGCACCAGACTCACGTAAGTCAGAAATTTGCGGGCGCTTGCTGCCGCCTCGTGTTTCTACCGCACGTGACAACTGTGACAGCGCAATAACGGGTATCTCCAATTCCTTGGCGAGTGCTTTTAGGTTTCGAGAAATGGTAGAGATCTCTTGTTCTCGGTTACCTGCCTTACTGCTTCCACCAGGCGTCATCAACTGTAAGTAATCTATCATGATTAGGCGAATGCCGTATTGCGAAGACAGACGTCGTGCTTTTGCGCGGAGGTCAAAGATGGACAACGAAGGGGTGTCGTCAATATAGAGCGGTGCTTTTTCCAAATCAGAAACCTTCACGTTGAGCTGTTTCCACTCATGGTCTTCCATTTTTCCGGTTCGGAGTTTTTCTGAACTAAGTCCTGTTTCAGATGAAATAAGACGGGTAATCAATTGTACCGAAGACATCTCAAGAGAGAAAAAAGCTACGGGAATATTTTGATCCACGGCAATGTTTCGGGCCATGGAAAGCGTAAAGGCCGTTTTACCCATACCCGGACGAGCAGCAACAATGATCAAATCACTGTTTTGCCAGCCAGAAGTCAATTTGTCTACAGCGTGGAAGCCCGAAGGGACACCACTCATTCCTTCCTGGTTGGCAATCTCTTCAATTTTTTTCTTGGCTTGGATAACCAAACTTTGCGCACTCACAGTAGAAGTCTTTAGATTCCCCTGACTGACATCATAGAGTTTGGACTCTGCCTTATCGAGCATGTCAAAAACGTCTTTAGTTTCGTCATAAGCCTCTTCGATAATTTCACTTGAAATTTTAATGAGGCTGCGCTGAATGAATTTCTGTAGGATGATACGCGCATGGTACTCAATATGCGCAGAAGAAGACACCTTTTTGGAAAGCTGAATGAGGTAAAAGTCACCTCCTACTTGATTTAGCTTTTGGTCTTTTTTTAATTGAGCCGATACGGTCAAAAGGTCAATGGGCTCTGAATTCTCAAAAAGCTTAACCATTGCTGAAAAAATATGCTGATGTGCCTCACGATAAAAGGCATCGGGCTGTAGAATATCAATAACTTCATCAACCCCTTTTTTGTCAATCATCATGGCGCCAAGCACGACTTCTTCGAAGTCAATAACCTGTGGCGGCAGCTTTCCACGTTCCATTGGAACTACCGTGGACGGCGACACTATGGACGGCATGGGATTCTTTTTTTCCATGACACTAAACTACATAAATGGTAGTAGATATTTTTAGAAAAAGTAAAAAACTAACGAACAACGGCCTAGTTGATAACCCGCTACAAATTGTTTAAAAGCTAAACATTATTCCTCATAAACGCCCATGGCAAAAAACTTGTCCATACGTTCTTGCACGAGTACGTCGGTTGGGAGTTCTTGCAATTCCTTGTAGGTTTTGCAAATGGTTTTACGAACGGTATCAAACATGGCCTCACGATTGGCATGAGCACCGCCAAGGGGTTCCTTGATAATGGCATCGATGAGCTTCTGACGTTTCATGTCTTTGGCCGTGAGCTTTAGTGCTTCAGCCGCTTGTTCTTTGTATTCCCAGCTGCGCCATAAAATGGACGAACAGGATTCTGGAGAAATAACAGAGTACCATGTATTTTCTAACATAAATATGCGGTCACCCACACCTATACCCAAAGCGCCACCAGATGCACCTTCGCCAATAACCATCACCATAATAGGTGTTTTGAGACGAGACATTTCCAATATGTTACGTGCAATGGCTTCGCCCTGCCCACGCTCCTCAGCTTCCAAACCGGGGTATGCACCAGGCGTATCGACAAGACAAACGACAGGAATATTAAATTTTTCGGCAGATTTCATCAGACGTAACGCCTTGCGGTAGCCTTCGGGATTTGCCATACCAAAATTGCGATACTGACGTGTTTTGGTGTTGTATCCTTTCTGTTGTCCAATAAACATATAGCTTTGATCCCCAATCTTACCCAAACCACCGATCATAGCTTTGTCGTCTTTTACCGTTCTATCGCCGTGCAGCTCTAAGAAAGTACCCTCCGTAAGGGCGTTGATATAGTCAAGCGTATATGGTCTTGAAGGGTGTCTTGAAACCTGTACACGCTGCCATGGTGTAAGGTTGGTGTAAATCTCTTTTTTGAGTTCAGCCAGACGGTCTTCGATCTTGTTGCAAGCCACGGTAACGTCTACTTCGCTATCTGTACCAATCTCTTGGCATTTGAGCAATTGGTCTTCTAATTCCTTGATGGGTTCTTCAAAGTCTAAATACTCCATATTGAGATTTTAATGCAAAACAAATA
>ERZ1048068.802-NODE-802-length-26533-cov-65.706662_pt1 | contig 26533 bp, 33 predicted proteins | sample MGYA00383098_ERZ1048068 | MGnify/ENA primary metagenome ERZ1048068 (study PRJEB29581, sample SAMEA5548368) | metagenome | biome: marine; feature: coastal; material: water | depth 1 m | study: Short-term variability in the microbial, nano- and picoplankton... | reverse complement strand
AAAGGATTTACAAACGGTATTTAATAAGTTTATTCGGTTAAGAGATGAAGGGCTTAACTGCATAAGTTGTAATAAACCACCTAAGAAAAAAAATGCAGGGCATTATAGAAGTGTTGGAGCAAATCCTGAGTTAAGGTTTACCGAATTAAATTGTCATCTACAATGTGAGCATTGCAATACTTATTTACACGGAAATTTAATAAACTATAGAATTAACCTAATTAATAAAATAGGAGTTGATCAAGTTGAAAAATTAGAAAGTAGCCACGATCCAGTTCATCTATCAATTCCTGAGATTCAAGAAAAAATAAAACAATATAAACAAAAGATAAAAGAAATTTAGTAAGTTTGTTTTTTGTACTCATTTCCATTTGAGTTTTTTTATTACAGTTTTAAGAGTCAGGTTTTCATAGTCCTGACTCTTTTTTTTTATTCAAATAGTTTTTTTATTAAAATATTTTAATTATATTTGCTTTGTAATTAAAAATAAATACTATGAAATTAAATACCCCATTAGAAATTAATGAGATAGACTTTAGAATACAGTCTATAAATAAAGGCGGCTTTGCTACTATATTAGCCTACAAAGATGCCAGAGTTGATATGAACCGACTAGATGAGGTTTATGGCGTTGGCTATTGGCAAAAAAGTTACGAAGTGATTAACAACAATTTGTTCTGCTCTGTTGGAATTTACAACAAAGATTTAAAGGAATGGATTTGGAAGCAGGATGTAGGAACTGAAAGCATGACCGAAAAAGAAAAAGGGCAGGCTTCAGATGCTTTTAAAAGGGCTTGTTTCAATTTAGGAATAGGTAGAGAATTATATGATTATCCTGTTATTCAAGTTAAGTTAAATGCTGATGAGTTTTCAGAATATAACGGTAAGATGAAACAAACCTGGAATTTAAAGTTAAGGGATTGGAAATGGATTAGCCATTTTGAAGATGGTAAAATAGTTGGATTAGCTGCAAAGGATACCAATGATGCAGTTAGATTTAAATGGGGAAGGTTTAAATAATGGATAAGGAATATTACATCAGAATAAAAGAATCGGAGTACATGGATATTCCGATTCAATTCAGAGAAAGGGCTACGGCAATATTCAACGATTATGATGAGTACAAAGACAACCCTATATTTAAGCAGCTTTATAAAACTTATAAGAAAGCAAAAAAAGATTTAGAAACTTTTAAATTCAATCAAAGACATGGCATATAGTTTAGAGGAATCACTGGAGCAAATAAGCATAATTATAGATACTTATGAAAGTGGAGTTTGGAAGGATCAAGAAGGATTAAGAATAATTCAAAGAGATTTAGCAATTCATAACTACCACTTGTCTAAGCACAATATTGAAGCCTATCAGAAATTCAATACTGCTTTGTTTAATCGAGGTTCAAAAAGTGTAGCAGCAGCAAAAGTGGAAGCGGATGAAAAAGTACCTGAATTAAGAATGTTAAGAAAAATCATGGAATCGGTAAACCAAGTGCTTTGGTCTATACGTTCCGAAATATCAATCATAAAAAAAGAACAATGAATAGAGTATACATAATACTAAACAGGAAGCTAACCGTAAATGATCCAGGTTATATTAGCACCTATGGAAAGCTATCAAACTTCTTGGATCAGGAAGTTGAACCATTAGAAGCAAAAAAAATAAAAGTTACATTTAGCAAATCAGGGCTAGATAAAAATTCATATTTATCCGACAATTGGATAATATCAAAACAATTAATAATTAGAAAACCTAAAAACAAATAAAAATGAGCTACGAAGCAAAAGGAATAATAAGTAAGATTCTAAGTAAAGAATCAGGAAAAAGTAAAGCAGGGAAAGATTGGGTAAAGCAGTCTTTTGTAATTGATACTAAAGATCAATATAACCCTTTGTTATGTTTGTCAATGTTCGGAGACGATAAGGTTGATCAATTAGCAAAGTTTAAACAAGGTCAAGAAGTCAAAGTTAGTTTTAATGTTTCTTCCAGAGAATACAATGGTAGATATTATCACTCTGTTGACGCATGGAAAATTGAAGGAGCAAGTGAAAATAAACAACCTGTTTCTGAGCCTGCTGATTTAAGTCAGGATAATGATAATGATGGGCTTCCATTTTAAAATAAATAAATAAATAAACAAACAAATAAAAATTATGAAAAAGATAACACTAATCGCAGCATCATTAATAGTTTTAATGAGTTGCCAAAAGGAAACAATAACTTTAGATTCTGAAACAGATAATTTTAGAAGCTCTAAAACAGTTGACTCTTTTGTAGATAACACTTGGCAGTTGACTGAAACCAATAAAAATGAAGTTAGCACAGAAGGAGATAGCTCTATTTGGAAATTCTATGATACAAGAGTAGAAATAAACAACGTAATGCATCGAATGAGTAAAACTGGAGCAAGTATATCTATTCAAAAAGAAACGCCCTTAGATGGCTTTATTTTAAGTTTAGATAGTTTGAGTATGCAAATACAAAGATTAGACAGTACCGTTTTTGTATTTAGAAAGTATTAACAAAACACAGGCAGGCGGTATTTAATTTGCCGCTTGCCTGTTATAGGTATTTAATATATTTTATATAGGTAAACCAAAAGTTTTAAAAAAATGAATTACAAAGAATTAAATGGATATTCAATTAAAGAAGGTTTTGAAAAATTTAACAACGAAAATCCGCACGTTTTAGAGGCATTTGAAGAGCAAGTATTTAAGGCTATAAAAAGAGGTAGAAAAAAAATTAGTTCTAAACTTATTATAAATTGGATAAGGTGGAATGAGTTTTTAAAAACATCTGATAAAAACTTTAGAATAAATGATGCTTATCAGTCTTATTATGCAAGATATTTTGTTGAAAAATACCCACAACATCAAAACCTTTTTGAATTTAGAAAACTAAGAAACGAAGAGAAAGGAGCTTATATGCACATAGATGAAAAAGGGCAGTTATCTTTTGAATAAATGCACAACAGGCAAATTAGCCTGTTACGCTTAAATCATTTATCTTTTCGTTTAGTATCTCCTTGTCTTTAATATCTTGTAATACTACATAATTACGATTAAGCGCATTACCTGCATTACCTCCAACGCCCTGATTGATAAAATCAAAGTTTGGAATATTATTATCTGTTTGGCTTTGTGAAGGACTTGAAACAGAACCACCTGAAGAAGGAGAAGAAACACTTGGACTTGATACGTTAGTAGATAGAATTTTAGCTACTTGAGCAAAACCAAATACTCCTGTCGCAATTGCTTGAGCAATAGCATAACCGGGGATGCCTCCTGAAGGAGTTTTAGTTGCTGCATTTAGACTTCCAGCTATTGCTGCATAAGTGCTGAATGTAGCTTCTGCCGCTGCAACTCCTTTTTGAGCCTTTGCGTTTTTTCCTGCTAAATCACCTGCTAATTTAAAACCATCCGATATTAACTTTCCTTTAGCTGCCTCTTTACTTTTTGCAATAGCTAATGAATCATCCCCTTGTTTTGCTTCAGCTGCATTTGCCTCAGCTTTTGCTTGTTTTTCTTTCTCTAAATAAGACAATCTAATAGCCTCTTTTTCTTCTTCTGTTAGATTTAGTTGTTCTAGTTCTAAGTCCCTTTTAAGCTGCTCAAAAACAAGTAAATCTTCTAAAGCAATATCATTGTTTTCTAGCTTATATTGCCTTATTTGATTATCAACTTTTTTGATTTCTTCAAGCCTAGCTTTTTCTAATTTTTCGGCTGATTCTTTTTGTGCTTCTAATTCTTCTGCGGATAGTTCTTTTTGTGCTGCTAATTTTTCAGCCGCAGCAGTTGCTGCTCTTGATTTCTCTTCAGCGGTTATCCCTTTCGCTTTGGCTTGAAATTCCTTAGCTAAGGCATCCCTTGCACCTTCAATTTCAAACAATCTTGCTTTTGCTTCAGCTTCAGCATCTAAATCCTCATTTAAAGATTCTCCTAATCCGTTCTTTGCTTCTAGTATTCTTAACTCTTCTTCTGCTATTGCAGTCCTTTCATTGGCTAATTTCATGGCAGTTTCCTGAGCCATTTTGTTAGCCTCTAATCTTTCAGCAGTTGATTTTTCAAAGTCTTCTGATGCTAATCTATACTTTTGTAAATCTGCATTTAACTTAGCTTCTTGCTCAATAAACTCCCTTTTTTTAAGCAATAAATTTTGAGAAGCAGTTTCTAATTCAACCGCTGCGTTTGCTTCTTCTTTTATCTCTTTGGTTATTCCTTTAAAGCTGCCTGCTAAAATATCTAAGCCTTCACTAAAATTGCCACTAAATATTTCCATTAAACCACCTCCAAAAGTAGATAACCGATCTACTAACACATCGATAGTCGCACCAATACCTGCAAAGGCTTTGTCTATCATATCAGCACCCTTTTGTGTGCTCGTAAAGTAAGAAATCAAAGAACCTACTGCAACAACCAATAAACCTATTCCTGTTGCTGCTATTGCACCCTTTAAAGTTTTCATTGCAAGAACACCTGCTTTGGCTCCTGAAACCATCTTTTTAAAGCCTGTAATTGCTCCGCCTGTCATCTTATCTAATGCTGATGACATACCATCAACCGCTTCAGTATTTTCAGTTATACCTTCATTTACTTCCTTTTGACCTTTCTTAAACTCACTTGTTTCTAACTTGGCTTTTATTGTTAAAATTTTCTCGCCCATAATATTTGTATTTTATATGCTTAATATTTGTCCTCTTTGATTTGCAATATTTTGATTTGAATCATAAGCGAATCCATACGCTAATGAACTTTGTTCTACCTCAGCAGCAGGCTCACTACTTGCATCTCCAAGGTCTGAATTGTCGCTGCTATCTTTCCATCGTACTATCCCGTTGATAACATTGTAAGGGTAAAACGGTGCTATATCTATATTTTCAATAGTTACTCTCTTCATTAGCTTAATATTAAAAGGCTCATCGCTATTTAATGGCACGTTGTTAAGTTCAACTATTCTGAATAAACTACCTTCAAAATATACTTTTTCATTTAGTTCTAAAGTATCTACTATTTCAATAGGCAGTCTAACTGATAGCGTTACCTCTCTTGATTGTTCTGAGTAAGTTTCATTAATATACTGCTTCCAAAACCTTTCATATAAATTGTTATTAGGATAGCCCTCAGATCTGAAGTAAGTTAAACTTTGACCAAAGTTATAATCATTTGAATTATATCCACCTAAACCATTATCAGTAGCTTGCCAATGTCCTGTATAAGGATATTTAATATAATTAGTAGTGGAACCAATTCCTAAAGCATCTGCTAAATCAAAAGATAAGCCCATGTTGTATGCTTGATCCAAACCATCTTTATAAGTTTGAATTATTACAAATGAATCCTTTATTGTTTTAAAGTCTTTATCAAATAGCTTATGAATTACCGCTGAAGAATTATCTATATATGACAAAGGTATAGACGTTAAATCTGTTTTAAAACTTAGTTTCTTACTGGTTCCATCCGTTCCTGTATCTCTAATTTTTAACTCGCCATAATTCATTCCTTGATTATTCTCAAACTCATTGCTTAATAAATCTCCTCCTTTGCTATAACTCAAACTAATTGACTTAGCACCTCTAATTGAATAAGGAGATGATTCTATTTGTTTACTTGGATCAATCTTGTCATCTATATTAACAATAGTACTATTTGAATCTATCCAATTAACCCATGGAACTATATTATAAATCCCATCACTAGACAATTCTAATATGCCATTACACTGTAATAATATATGCCTTAATATTTGCCATGCAGAAATATCAGGACAATTAGCAGGAATATCAATATTACTATTTATAGTCAGCGCAGGAGTTTGAATAATTTGAAACTTAAACCCACTTCTGAGTATTGTAACCATGTTTGTATTGCTTCCGATAACATTATAGAACATCATCTTTAATCCAATAGTTTCTGAAGCAGTTACATTTAACGTGAATGTTATATCAATGTCAAATTCAACGCTTGAACTTGCAGGGATGTCTACATTTATATTCTGGACTATTATTGGTGTACTAAATGAAGGATCTCTTAAAAACGCAAACCTAACCCTTCTATCTGTTGCAGTTCCATTTGCAAGATTGACGCTTCCAGTTATTCTAAACGTATGAAGACCTGATACAGTTACATCGTATTGGTTGTTACCTAAATCTATTGAATCTTGATTATAATTATATTCCTCATTAAATACTATTCTTTTTTGAACTCCAGCAACTAATGGCTCTAATAATGAACTTGACCTGCCTAAGTAACCAGTGTAATCTCTAGGAGAGCTATCTAATAATGACTCCCTACTATCATTATTATGCAATAGAATAGATTGGTCCTCTATCAAATCATCAACAGAACTATCCCAAGTAATATCTAAAGGTGTTAAATCTAAAATCTTTTTAAAGGTTACTGAAGGTTTGAAATCTAATTGAGTTAAGGCGGTTTCCCCTGCTCCTATTATAGTACCAACCGTTGAAGCATCATCAGCAGTAAACCTTTGACCGTAGTCAATTAATGGAAAGTAATAGCCATTAGTGGTTTTATATAACTCAGGATCAGCTAAAAAAGTATCTAGCTCTGCTTTATTATATGGAATAGTTTCACCATCCAAAAGTGATGCTAAAGTAACATCTTCTAACTCCTGCTTAATGCTTATCTCATTTCCATTAAATAGAAACTCAACCTCTTTTGCTCCGCTTTGAAAATCCCTAAATGATTTAATATACTGAAAACTGCCTTTAAATCTTGGCAGGCTATTAATGTAAATTTGACCGTTAATCTTTTTGTTTAAGTTAATACTTGCTTCTTGGCTTAAGTCTGAAACATCTCCAATAGCATTAATTAAATTAGTTGTTAATGGAACCCTAAACGTTTCTTTTGTTATTGTGGCTTGGCTTGATAAATTATCTAAGCTGCTAACCCTTTTTGTGATCTGCAAAGAAGTATTCTCATAACAAGGCACGAAAAAACTATTTCCACTTATCTCAAATCTTAAAGTTATTACATCCATATTTTATACTTGATTAGGTTCAAAGTTTGCTACCCTTACATTTATCTCAACCTTTTTCAATCCATCTTTAACCTCAACTATTTTATAACTGCTATCTTCAACTATTACAGGTATTGAATCATTCATAATTACGTTCTTATTGACAAACAATTCTCTCATAGCATCAATCTCCCCTTGAGTAATAAAGTTAGTTCTTAGCTTATATTTAGTGTAGTACGTTGTTCCGTATTCTAATAAGCTAGGATTATTTATATTACTAATATCACTAAAGGTAGTGGCAGAATAATTAATACCTGTACTTGCTATCTTCTTACCTCGCTTTACCTGAATACTTTTATCATGCTTCAAAGCAAAATCTTGATACTCTTCTCCGCCCATGTGATTAATCCACCTAAGCCTATATAACTCGTCCTTAATGTGGCATTCCCTTTTTCTTACTGTTATAATCTCACTATCTACTAAAGCTATTGCTTCTTCTCCATCTGTTGCCCACTGACAAAATACCTCAGCATATTCAGCACCAACACCTGAAACGGCATTTTGTATTGGAAAATTCCAATAACCAACACCACTTAAATCAGGTCTTGACCTTAAATCGATTGTGCTTGTTCCAAGTAAAGTTCCTGAAGAATCATAAGTTTTAAACACTATATTCTTTAAGTTAGTACCACCAGAAATAACAGGATAAATATTTAAGTAACTAGGCATGGAAAGCAATTCTACATAACTTATTTCATCTGCTATGTAAATAGTTTTCTTAACCTTTGGTAATTTATGCGGTGTTGTATTATACCAAAGTGGATCTCGATAGTTTAACTCAGCATAATTATTTAAATCATAACCATTGTAAAAATAAAAAGTATCATCCGTATCATATCCTTTAAAAGTTGGTGCTACTCCTGTAGTTCCACTAACTTCTCCAACTTCAATCTTAATACCACCATAAGAACGCAAAGAAGTATTTTCACTAAACCCAGTATATTCCGATTCAAAAAACAATTCTCGCATTGAAACAACAGGGTTAACGGTTGCATAAAAGTTTGCATCCGATATTGCGTTTACATCCTTTATATAAGTTATGCTTGTGTCTTCAATTGCAGTAACTCTAATTCTGAACTGGACCTTTTCTTTTGCTGCTGAAGGTATACTCATGAGACCTACAAACCTGTTGTAAATACCGAATATTCCTTTAGTTCTATCCGCTACGCCTGTATTCCAATCTACTGATACTGCCATTATTTTAATTTTAAATTTGGGTTATTCTGAAAGTCTTTGAATAAAATATCTTCTGCATCCTTAACAAAAGCCTCTTCTAACTTTGGAGGTAAATTATCATATGCCTCATTGATCGCTTCAGTGAAAAACTTCGTTGGCTTTATGCCATTAGCAGCTATACTTCGAGCCATTGCAAATGCTGCACTCTTAATGTTCTTATCATTCTTTTGAACCATTTGGCTTACCTTTTGACCTGACTTATTTATAAAAGTCTTTCTTAATTTAACCTTTGGACTCTTTACATACTTTTCAATGGCTCCTATATTTGCAAACTTTCCCTTAAACCCAAACGGAGCATTCCAATTGATTTTAGTACCATTTACCCCTGAATCTATGAAAGCAGCATAATCTTCCTTGCTTGTAAATTCTATCAAGGTTCCTGTATTCCCTTTTTTAATCTTATAACCTAAGCCATTAGATAGAGACTTAGTATTGTCAATCTTTCTACCTTTCTTTGCAAAGCCTGACAAGTTTAAGTTACGCCTAGACAAACGAACAACCTCCTTAGAAAAATCGTCTAACACATCATCTACATGCTCAAACATGGTCTAATTATATTAATAGTTAAAGTGAAAGAAACACCGCCTAAGCCATCTTTATATTTATTATCAAAGGTTTCAATGCTAACAGGATAAGTTAAATCTAATCTAGATTGATCCGATAAGTAATTTACAAACATACTTGCAGTCTGAAACATATCAGAAACCACTTCTTTGGTCCTTAATACTTTATTCTCACGCCCTGAGACTGCATCTAAGAACTCAAAACTTAAAGTGCACACATTTGTGTTGGATTGTATTTGTGTGCCACCCTCAGCAAAGTAAAAAGAGCATTTAGGATAATCTTTATCCTTTGTCGTATTGGCAAACTTTTCAAATGAAACACTTTTAATTAGATCACTAAATTGGTTGGTTAAAACGTCTTCAATAGTTTCAATCGTTTCTTTTATGCTACTTGTTGCCATTCTTTAACTTTTGGTTAATACTTTCTATTTTTTTCTGCTCCATCCATTCAAATACATTGCTAATCTTAGTATTCTTTGCTGCGTCTTGATTAATTGGACTATCTTTTGAAACTGCATTAATAACATCGAACATCCTGCGACCATCACTCTTAACACTTGTTTCATCTGAGTCATCATAAAGAATTGGATAAGTTTGCCTCAAAGTTACAATTAAATTGTTATATTTTTCCATTCCATACAAACTAAACTTTAATTTTTGCTTATTAAAGAAAATTGCATTATCCAGGTATTCAGTAACATCAAAATCTTTGCTCCAATCCTCTCTATACATTAAAGCACAGACGTTGTCAATATTTGAATAGGTGCTAATATCATAATCTAAATTAGAAAGCTCATATAAGAAAGCCAATTGCATGTCTAACAAGTTCTCAATCTGCCTATCTTTTAACTGAATATAACAAGATTTAAAAGTCCTTCCACCTAACTTAAAACTTAAAGGTGCTTCTTCGTTTTCAACAACTAAACTTTCACTCCATTCTTTAAATGCTAAAGCCTTATCCAATGGCTCAAAGTCATCAGGATTAAGTTTGCAAATCTCTTTAATGAAATAATCTACTTTTTCTAAATCATCAACATCACTATTACCAAGGTGCTGCATCAGATCCAGTGGCAATTCCCTTATTGAAGTTTGAACCAATATCTTCACGTTCTATTTGTTTAGGTTGTTTGTTATTTGCAAAGGTAAATACTACATAACGAATATTATCAATGTGATGATTCCAGTCGTCAATAGGCATCTGTTTACCTTTGTCACTCCAAGCGTAATTATTTAATTCTTGTATTGTATTAATGCTTCTTTTGGTCACTATTAGTTTATAGTTCTGCATTAAACTTATACCCTGCATAACAGAACCTGCTCCCTTTTTTACAGGTACAATGTGTCTATTACTTCTAACTCCTAAATCCTGGATAAGCCTTTGTTCTGCTGAATCTGCTATAATACTACCTTTATCTAATTGGTTTATTTTATGCGCTAATTCTGTTATAGTTTGGTTATGTTCATGGAATTGCTCATCTATGTATATAATGCCTCTCTTGTCATCTATTGCAATCTTATCACAGGCATCAGGATCATTAACAAAACCAAAGTCAAGTCCGAAGTGATAAGGCAAACTATTATCGAAAGATCCTACTTCCCAATTGTTAAAAATAGTACCTTCTAATTTAGCCCTTTCTCCACAACCGTAAACACTCCACCAATAGGGCTTGTCTTTTTTACTTTCAATATCTAAAACTTGCTCAGGTGTTAAAAATGGGTTGTCTTTATAAGTAGTAATTAAAGGAGGATAATTAGCAATATATCTATCCAACCAATGAACTGTACCAATAGCAGGATTGTAATCGCCTATGATTCTATGAGATGTTCTTGGAGCTAATTGATCCATTGTTTCCTCAGGGATTTGGTTTATCTCATTACAATAAATAATATCTCTTTTCCTTCCGTGAACCTTTTCAGCGTCATCAGTTCCATAGTAATTAATTAAATTACCGTTTAACTTATAAGTTTGATCTGTTTTGTTGTGATTGTTTCCATCGTAAAGACCGTAATCCTTTAGAATATCCTCCATGTCTTTCCAAACAGTAGCCTTTAAAGTTCTATTAACAGACCTAACAATATCAATCTCAATGCCTGCATCTTTATAATCCATGCAAAATGATATTATCCACTGAATAGTACTGTAAGTCTTTCCTGATCTAGTTCCCCCCTGTAACAATGTCCAGCGATTAACAGGAACAGAATCATTAAGCCTTGTAAAGTTTGGGTTTATTTTTTTGTTGTCATCCATTCAGGCAAATTAACTTTATCACCTTTTGAAGTTATATCTTGACGCTCCGTTAAGTTGTTTAGTCTTTGAGTTATTGATGGATTATAAATTCCTGCCATACCACCCTCAATTTGGTCTTGTCTTATTTTTCTCTTTATACGCGAACAGATACCAACATAATCAGAATATCTTCCATCTCTATTCTCAAAGTATTGCTCAATAACACCAATCAATCCAGTATCATCTAAGTAGTTTTGAAACCCTTCAAATGTTAAAGGTCTTTCTTTCTCTCTTCTTACAGATTCAGCATCCTTTCCTACAAAGTCATGTTGAAGTATTGGCTTACCCTTTAATTCTAAATTATAAGCCTCAAATAACTCCCACATCTTTTCAGGAGTTTCTATGTATTTATTCTTTCCCATTAGTTCCAATAAATAAAAGTATAAGTATCGTCCATTGTTCAAATTTAAGAAATTAAAATTTAATTAATTAGTATGTGTTCTTTTTTGAGAGGACCACATGTTTTATGATCTCTCATGCTTTATGTGAGTTTAAAACAAATGATTTTGCAGGCATTCATAAACAAAATCAGAATCATCATTTATTTCGTCTAATTGATCTTCAGTCATAGGCTTACCATTATAGTATGCACTTGATATAAATGCATCACAAAAATCAGGATAGTCTTTAAAATCAATACCTTCTATTTTAACGTTGTCAATTAATTTGTAGTCCATGATTAAAGTGTAATTTTAGAGTCTACAAAATCAATATGAACATATTCCATATCTTGCATAATGGTATTAAAATCGCAAAGTAAATCTTGCTCTACTTCAACATCAAAGTCATTTAAAGATATTTCTATCCTATCAATTTCCACTACTTCTAAATCATCAGGTTCTCTAAAATCAAATGAAGGAGTTGATTTAGCTTGATTCTTAATTATTACTAGATCAAACTTTGTGCATATTGCTACAGGATGTTCAACTAACTCACCTTCTTTATTGGTGTTTAAATCAATCTCAATAACAATATCTTGTTTTATTATCTCATAGCTTTCGTTATATTCTAACACAGATAGCTCTAAGCCTTCTATTTCTTCAATATCAAATAATGGTTTTTTGTAAATCTTCATCTCTTTTTATTTTTTATTTCTGTTGTTAATTATTTTTTTATACAATTCAATATCAAAATTGTCCCAAAATTGTAAGTATGTCATGTCTGTAAATTTAATAGTTTTTTGTTTTTTAATTACTATGCAAATATACAATAATTTAATTAAACAAACGCTATTTTATAAAAATAATTAATTTAAGGCAAAAGAAAAGCCCGAACTTAATCAGGCTTAACTACTAACTAATCTATGTTATAATACTATCTAAGCCTCAAATATATTAAATTCGTTTAATAAATCTACTATAAAGTTTAACTTTTCTTGATCTAAGCCACCAAACACATATAAAATTATTACCAATAATAAAATTAAATACCCTATAATTCTGGCATAATTAATATTTCCTTGACCACCTATTCCGCTATTCAAGTTTTTTTGTCTTTCATTATCTACTGCATTTTTAACACCTGAAACTATTCCAGCGGTTAACCCTGTTCCTACCTTTAAAGGTGGGCTAATAAACCCTAATGCTACATCTGCAACAAATTTAAATCCTTTGCTCTTTAATAATTTTCTCATAATTATACGTTAAATAAATATACTTTTTCGTTTTGTTCTTCGTTAATTGTATCAATGTGGACCCATGATATAGGCTTACCGTTCATCTTATGTTCTAGTCTTATTTTAAAATCAAATTTAAAGTAATTTTTTTTAATCCAAATTCTAACATCTTCTGAACTCATACCTTTAACATTAAAGTCTAATGCTTTGCCTAAGCAATGAGCAGATAGATAAGGACGTTCTTTTTTTGCGACAATAGCACTTAGGTTGTGTCTAAGACCTCTTTGTTGCATTGTCTTAGTATTTATCGTTATTGGTAGATTTAATCCCTTACGGATGATTAAAATGGCTTTAAGTAGATTGTAGTCAAAAAACTTCCATGCTCTTTCTCCATGAATAGCGTAAACTTCACTATCAACAAACTCCGTAATTTTAAAATATTTCTTTACTTCCTTTATTAATTCATATCTATTCATGCCGCTAATTTACTATTAATTTGTAAATAAAAACTTGTAGATGGATTTTATATTAACAAATCCCCTATCTGCTCAGCCCTATCAAGCAGCCAATCCTTTTCCTTTTGTGAGTTCTTAATAAAGCTATTAACGTCTCCAAAATCTCTAACATAATCTAGTCCCACTATTGCGAATAACTTGCCATCTCTATAATATGGAACAGCATGTATGCCTTTAATACCTTGCCTTTGCAGCTCTGTTTTTGTTATCACGTCTTTTATTGTTGCAATGTCTGGGTGAAACATCTTCAAAGCAATAACATCTTTTATAAACTGAGAAAATAAAGATACCGGCATATTCTGAAGATTGACAGCCTCTCTAGATGTGCCGTTAGTTACTACTTCGTAATCGCAGGACATCTTATTTTTATGAGTTCCGTTGTAATAGGCATCGCCATTATGAAACCTAAAAATATAAGCTCTATCAGCTTTAGCTTCTACCATTAAAGAATTAAGGGTATTATCAATTAACGTATGTGAGTCCAGCTCTAAGACTATCCTATCCTTATCTATTAACTTAGTGTTAAATAGATGCCTTAGTTCTTCTTGAAATAGGTAGATTATAAACACAACAAAAAACAGCAAAAGCGTTTTATACCTTAGATCTCTAATAGATTTTAAAACGTTAGATATTGCGTCTATGGCTTTCTCATTGATTATCATAATAGTTCTAGGTTTGTAGTTGGTAATTCTACTACTGTTGTTAGTGTTGTTGAATATCTATCGTGGACTATCATATAATGGTAGCCATCAATTTCTATCGGATTTGCCCATCTGATAGTGCCTCCTGTGTAATTTTCTCCTGTTGTTACTTCAGCATCGTATGCAAGGCATTCAGCCTCCGTTCCTTTAATATACATTATAATGATCGTTTATGTTTGTTTCTATTTCTGTTCTGCTAGATGATTGGTTTGACTCATACATTACGATTTCCTGAATGTTACCATCCATTGGAAAGCTGCCACCTCTTGAGCCGATACTTATCTCATTAAAGTTTGACCTAGATAAGTTGCTACTTAAACCTTCAACTGCATTATTAAAAGTTTTAGAACTTGGACTTATAGCAAGAGAACTAATGATGTTTTGTCCTGTAATATTGCCTCCTATATTCCCATAATTTGCACCTACAAACGCATAAGTGTTATTACCTGAGCGATTATATGTTAATGCATAAATATCTCTACTATCCGCAATATTGTATAGATTTTGATTTACCGTAGAATCATTTTCTGCTACTGCAAATATTGACTTTTCTGTTGCACTGCCACCTGAAGTAAATGGATATTGTGATAAATTTAAATCCATTAAAAATGTAGAAAGAAATTTTATAGAAGGTTTTCCGTTTAACTTATTTACAACCCCACTATTTACAATTCTAGGCTGTTTTGAAGCAGTAGCTTGTGTTGCATTAATACCTATACCACTTTGGTCGAACCAAGTATGAACGAATCCATCTCCTGCACCAACAAAAGAAAGCAAACTAGGCGTATCAAGTTCATTATTTACAAAACCAATATCTTGAGTTGCATTATCAGAACTTCTCCTGACTTTAATGGAATCGCCTGTATATGCTCTTCGTAATTTCCTTAACGAATATGCAGCCGTTGCATTGGGATATGAATCCAATAACAATTTATTATAGATATAGTAATGGTCGTTAACGTTATTACTTATATCCGATATGTTTAAAGTTTGGTCGGTTGGGTAAGTTATTAATTCCGTAAGTTTCCCATCAAGTGAAAAATCTTTTGTATCTCTACTTCCTACACATTTCATCTTAATATCTCCAATTCTAGCACTTGACAGAATTGTACCGTTATCTACACCTATATGATTATTAACTCCATCATCCGTTAAAATTTGTAATTCTTGCTTATCTACAATCTTTGAGTTTCCGTATTCCAAAACATTAGGGTCAGAGTATGCAGTTAAACCATTAAGTCCTGTTCCGCAAGCAATAAGCCCCGACTTACTTACAAAATCTCCATATATGTAATTCACGGTCCGTATATTAGAATAGCTTGATACACTAAATGAACTTTTAACTGCAATAGTAGAATTTAATAACAAGCGAACATTTATTGAATAGTAATCTACACAAACGCTACCATTGTCGGTAATTAAATTTCCTGAGTTAACTATTCTTGGCTGTCTTGAAGCAGTAGTTTGAATTGCATCGTTTCCTGCTACGCTTTGGTCATACCAAGTATGAACATAAGCACTGTTGCCTGATGCCTTAGATAGCAAATCAACTGTGTCTAATTCTCCATTAGAATCAAAACCTATGTCATAAGTAGGCTGCCCAGTAGTATCTATTCTAACTCTAATAGCATCTCCACTATAACCATTTCGTAATTTCCTTAAAGAATATGCAGAAGTTGCGCCTGGATATTGGTCTAATAACAAACTAACTTTTTCCCAAACTAAGTTAATCCCTAAATAAACTTTGTCAACTTGAGTGCCGCCAATCTTACAATCAGTTACATCGTTTGCTCCTAGTTTCATACTTATATAATAAAATAAATCGTTGCTGAATCAGGTGTTAAAGCATCGTATTCAGCTTGTGTTACAGATGCTAAAGCTCCAGTTGTGTAAGTAGTACCTACGTTCTTGCTTATTTTAGCTGCATCTAAGCTAGTTAAATCTAAATCTAATGTATTTAGTGCAGATGCGACTGCGGTGCTTATAGGCTTGTTTAAATCGCTTGTATTATCTACGGATCCAAGCCCGATGCTAGCCGCTGTTACTTCTTCGCCTTGAGAGTCCCACGATGTACCGTTAAAGATCCACGTTATTCCGTTCTCTGTGTGAGTGTCGTTTGTGCTTGGTGATGCTGGAAAGTTTATTGCCATGATAAGTAGTGTTTTAAGGTGTGTCAGTTATTAAGTCAGAGGATGTGAAGTTGTAGCCAGTGAAGTTAGCGCTGCCGATCTTGTCTGTAATCGTCGTAACCGAACTCTCGACCTCATAGTAGTGAGCGGGTGAGGATGTTAATAAGCTAAGGTCGTGAGCCACTCCACTATTGTAGATAGCTGACAGGTTGGCTGTTTCATCACTATCCCAGATCGCCACTTGATTGATGATGCCATCGAAGTAGTTGTTGACGACATTATTACCCCTTCCAATCCTCAAGATGTTATCGCTTACATCGTCACCGTTCAGAACACCGTCATATCCATTGTTGATGTGAGAGCCAACTAAGGTCTGATCGACACCATCCACCGCGATGGAGAATCTGCTATAGTAGTCGCTGAGATCGGCTGAGGTTGTGCCCGTTGTGCCACCATCAAACGTCACCAAGATGTGATTCCAAGAGCCAACGGTCAGGCAACTTGTCGCCAGAACAACGATCTTGTCGGAAGTGTAGGTTCCATACGTGAGTGAGAGAGTGTTGGCGTTTAGTTGGTTCAAACTGATCGACCCTATGCTGGTTGCGCTAGCCGATCCATAATTAAACAACGTCTGGCTGGAGGTGGTTGTTGTAGGCTTGATCCACATACTGAGAGTCCAAGCGTTACCATCCCCATTAGATGCCCTGTCCATGGCGCTCATCAGCGTGGCATTAGCCTGAAGGAATGCGCTGGTTCCGTTTAATTGCAGGGATTTCGTGTTGGTGTAGCTAGTAGCATCCTCAGTGACCGACACTGTCACCGTGAAGTCAACACTGCCTCCGATAGCGTTACCCGCCTTACAGGTCACCACAATAGTATCTGCTGCAGTTCCTAAGAACGCAGGGGCAGTACCTGAAAGAACTCCACTATCTTGATTCATAGTCATCCAACTAGGTGCGTCTACTTCTACAAATTGATTCACAATATTATCGCTTGATACAACTTGAAAGTTTAATACTTGGCCTTCCTCAACAGACGCTGCTTGGTCTGCCACTACTGGAACGTAGTTAGAGTCTGGTTGATTGCTTTGAGTTAAAGATTGCTTAGATATGACTGGAATAGAATAGTAAGCTCTGTTACCCTTTACACCATAGTATAAATGTACTGAACTCCCTACCGCTGGGTCCATCTTAGCCGTTGCTACCTTTATTTCAGCGTCCTCATCAAATATAGTTAACTTACCATCATTGTTAAATCTTAAACTAAACATTCCCTGAACAGTTCCAGAACCACCACCTTCTCGATATTGGTCTAAACTTGCTGCAAAGAAATATCCGTTAGCATTTGTATTCATGTCCCAGTCATTTACTCCGCCTTGAGTAAATACTAAAGCCTCATTAGTTTGATAAACGAATTGATTGTCCAACTGTTCTTCTGCTGTTACAATTCCAGTAGCTGCGTTACTGTATCCAGTTCCAAAGTAATCACCAGAACCAGCTTCGTCTAACATAAACATTATCTTCTCCCCTTTCTCAATAGATATACCACTCTTTAAAACAGTATGGTCTAATATTCCATTAAGAATACCAGATTCTGTACCGTTATAATCATGTGCAATCTCCCAAATATTCTCAGTATCTTGTACTACAAATTGAGGGAATACAAAATTAGCCTCACAACCTAATTGTAACTGAAATGAAGTATCTACTAAAGGGTTAATAGTCTTAGCTATCTCAACCTCAGTAGCACCACTCAAGTCACTTAAAGTTATGTGACCATCACTCAAGAATCTAAGTGCTAAAGGCGCACCAAAACTAGGTGCGTATTTATTAGTAGCAGTAGTGTTAGTTAATGAAACATTACTACTTGCTTGAAACCCGTTAACGTGATAGTTAAACGCAGTACTCCAATTGCTTGGTACTCTAGAGTTATAAGTTCCTGCTTCAGCTTCAGTACCATCCCAAATACCCAATAGGTGAGATAAGTTCGCATTGTTATTCCATCTAAACTCTGTACCTCTTTCTAAAGCTGTACCAAAGTAGAAAGGAGCCCTTCCTCCGATAGATGGTGGAGTACGACTTGAATCTAAATGAGAAGTAGTGCTGTTAACATTCTCGTTAGCGTAAGCTCCATAGGATATATACCAATCAGCACCATTAGCAAAAGTAGAAGAGCCATTGATCATGTTGGAAGCATCAATCGTGATCTGTGTAGCGTCATCTAAAACTAATACTAAGTCAGTTCCTATTACTGAGCCACTTACTACAGGGTTTCCTGAAGAGCTTGAGCCTCCTAGAGTAGATGCATCAACCGTCACCGTTGAGGAGTCACTCATAGTAAGTACTATGTCTGTGCCACTTACGACACCACTAGAAACAGTAGTGTTCTCATCAAGAGATAAGCCAGTTACATCAACAGTGACTGTGCTAGCGTCATCCATAGTAAGAGTCAAGTCGGAGCCATTTAGTGAGCCTGAAGCTACGAAGTTATTTTCATCTACACCTAAGGTAGTGACATCTACAGTGTAAGACACTCCATCATTTAAGCCTAGCGTTAAGTTATTACCACTCAACGTGAATGAGTTAACGAAGGTATCAGGGGAGATGAACCCTGCCGTGTTGGTGAATAGAGCGTTAAGCTGCCCTACTGCGAGATTCAGCACAGAGTTCACAAAAGAACCATTAATTGAAACACCTGAGACCGGTAGGCTTTCCACTAGGATCTTAGCCCCGTCCTTGATCTTGATCTGTATCTCCGAGCCGTTTGCGACCGCCTCTAGCGTGTTCACAGCATGGGGCACAAGCACACTGTCAACGCCTAGGGACAGATCCCGTATGAGCACCGTTGAACCTGTGGAGTCTAGCTTGAAATCTAAAGCCTTGTATTTATAATAAGGGCTAATCAGTTCGAGATCCTTATCCTCAAAGAGTCTATTGTGAACGATTACCTGATATCTAGGCAGTCCCGTGGTGGGATCGTTGGTGTCACCTACGCGCACCTGAAACACGCCCATGTCAGAGTCATCAGCCCGGCTAACCTTGCGGATCTCCGCGAAGATGGTAGTGCCCGCATGAATCTCAACAGGGTGATCGAAATACCATTCAACCGTGCTGTCTGCTGTAAGAATACCAGTCTGAGGGAGCACCTGCTTGTAGACTGGGCGACCAGAGACAGAGAGGCGATACTCGAGCTTGACATTATCGAGGTTGACCTCCTCGGCTGCAACCGTAGTGATACCTAGACCCGCAATGGATACCCCGAAGTAGTTATCACCACTGTATCCAATAGATGACGCCGCAACAGGGGAACCTCCTAGCGTAGTGCTGAACATGTCAGTGTAAACTCGACCGCTAGGGGGGATGTAGCCATCCGATCCTTGGTTCTCTGTGAGGCTCTGATCCTTCAAGCCGCCCCACATTGGGTAGAAGTTCGTGTTGTTACCAAGGTTAGTGAAGAAGATATTCTCAGCACCCGATGACATCTTGTGCTGCTCACCCAAGAACAGGGAGTTCAGCGTGGTCTCGATGGCTCTGCTAGCGATGATCTTCTCGTTTACGGCATCATAGGACAGGTAAGAGAGGACCGTAGCCTGATCCGTTGTGAGTGTTGAGTTGAATGCACTGCTGTTGACGCTGACCCATTGGCTAGAGTCGCCGTCGTTGTAGTATGTATAGAGCTTGACTTGTGTGCTATCTAACCACAGGTCGCCCGCATCTGGTGATACTGGCGCAGTGTCTGATACGGTTAAAATGCTTTGCTTGCCGTCTAGCCCTGCTTGAGTTGCTGTTGATACTGGCTTGTCTGCGTCGCTTGTATTATCCAAATTATCTATTGATAACATTTGCTTAGTTTGCGGAACAGTTAAATCTTCTACATCTCCACTGCCTGATGTGGCTCTACCCTTTATTCTATTAGTAGGCATTGAAGCCAGCTTATCGTTACTAATCGCTCCTCTATTTACTACTGGAGCACTAACGGTTCCGCCAATATCTCCGCCTAATTCTATTTTGTCTTGAGAATTAACTAAGACCTGAGAATCCGTTAAATCTATTTTTGAATTTATACTAGTGCCTGTTGAGTATTCAATATCGTTCCCATCTATTACAACGTTTGGCCCTGTAATACCGTTCACGCTATCTAACTTATTGCTTTCTAAATCAGAAATAGCTTGATCAATTACAATTCCGCCACCTTTAATCAATTCTATGTTTGTGCCATCCAAATTATCAAGTTGTGTAGCATTTGAATTTACAACCGATTTAATTTCATTTGCGTCATCTGCTCTGAATTTTTCATTAGCAGGATTAGGAATGTCTACTGATTTTACCTTATCTGTGTATGTTATCTGTTGTGCCATATCTTAAAAATTTGTATATCTAATATCAGGGCTTGTTGAAAGGCCCATTGAAGTATCTGATTGAGTTGTGTTTGGTCTTAAATAATCTAAGGTAGTATCATCTAATTCAGTAATTAAAGATCTGTTATCCATTAAATATTTCTTTAGCCTATTTTCATACATTACACGACTTGCATCAGCTTGGCGGATAAGCATACCCATGTCGCTAGAATCTATCATATTGACTTCGGTTGTGTCTCCGTAGCTTATACCTTCAGCACCAATTTTAATAAACATTCTCGGCAATGCTAGTTGATAAGTCTGCCAACAAACAACCTTCTTTAATGAACAGAAATTGCTATCCCAAATTGTAGAATAAACACCTTGAAGTCCATTTTCTGTATTGTAGTCTGTAGTAATTTTAATCAACAATGCGGTTCCGATTAAATTCTCAGTTGCTAAATCAATCGCTTGAACTATCATTGGTTCTAAATAGTTTGAATCATAGCTATCTGAAATTCCGCAAACTTCTCTTAAATCATCTATACTAATTGGTAATTGTGCCATGTTAGATTTTATTAATTAATTCTTTTAATTTACTCAAAGTATATGCGCCTCTATTCGGCATATCAATTGGCCTAGTTTCGCTTGTTCTTTGTTTTGTCTTTGCAGTTCCTGTTGGCGTCATGCCTCTTCTATCGGCCATGCTTTCACTTAAAGCCTTGTCTTGAGCTATTGGACTTTTTGCATCTATACCATCCCCTTTTTTATTCACGAATGTTATGCGCTCAAATTTATGGTGGCAGTATTTTCCGCCTTTCCAGCTAAAGATGTCGTAATTTGAAGCCCCTTTAGGCCCAAATCCTGCATTAACATTTGCGAAGCTCATGTTCACAATATCCTCATATCGATAAATTTTATTAGCCTTTAACATTTTATTGCAAAATTCTCTCTGCCCTGTTCGATCGCCTGAATATCTATATCTTATTTTGTACTCAACATTTCCTTTGTTACCATCTTGGTTACTTTCTGAGTTTGGCCTAGCAGTTCCTGTTTTGGCAAGTTTTACATTTTGCTCTAAAAAAATACTTTCTTCATCTTGCGTTCCTGCTGCATCTTCAATACTTTCAATTTCCCAGCCTTCAAAATCTTCAATAGAATTTGCTTGCTCAATTATTTGATCTAAAGTAATGTGTTTGCTTAACTGAGTAAATTCTTCTTGTAACCATGTTTCAGCTTCTTCATCTGTAAAGCCATAGCCGCCCTTTAAAGTTAACTTAGCCTGAGCCTTTGTTATTAGCCCTTTCTTAAATTTCCTTACAATTCGCTCGATGTTTTGGAATTGCCTTCCTGTTAAGTTCTTAATGTTATCATTTACAAGTTCAGTCGATACGTTTTCTTGTACCTCTTCCTGCACTGATTCATTACGTTCTATTCCATCAATAAAACTTAACTCGCCTTTTAACTCTAATTCACTAAATAAAGGATTTAATATCTCTAGTAAATTAACCCTATTCGGTTCAACTACTTTAGACTTTAAAGTATTTAACGCCCATTGCATTTCAGCCTCCGCATCTCCAAAGCCTGTTGGTTTAATATTCAAGCCACTAATTAAAGTTGGGCTTGGTATTCTCCAACCTTTTAAAATACCGCTTTCAGCTACTTGATAATTTACTTGCTTGCTTTCTTTAGAATTATCGTTTAATAAGGTTATCGTAGGGCTTACCGTTTCTCCTGCCTTAGTATGGACCGTTGCAGTTTTACCTTTATTAGCGACTCCTGAAAGGCTATTATTGATTGCGTTAGTGTCTTTTATATCTTGCTCAGGATCGCCGCTTGTTGGCATTGTTATAATTGCACTCGGCGTCATTCCGTTTTGCGCTCCATGATTATCGCCCATATAAAGGCTAATCTCAAACTCAATTGGATCAGTAGCACTTAAATAACTTGGTCTACCATAGGGTAAATCAAATATCCCTGAATCGTACCAATACAATAAACTTCGTGGACTAAATTGGTCATAAGTTGGTATTTCCTGACCTGTAGTATAATTATGATTAACACTAGTGTCCCAAGATTTCTTAAACCTAAAAACTGCAGGAACTCCATTCGAAATAGAATCTACCCTTATTTGACTGGGATTAATAATATTAATCTCAACAATCCTATTCAAAGCATTCCTGACAATTTCTAAACAAACCGCATTGTGAATCTTTCTTAGCCTTTCTAATCTTGTTAAAAAGTTATTATTAAAGAATTTCTTTATTATCGCCTCGTCAAGTATATTATCACTAATTAAACCCTGACCTATAATATAACCTGTTAAATCATCAACTACACATTGATGTGTTGGACTATTCGAATAAAGCCCATCTAAATAATTAGGAAATAAATTGTCCATCCCATTAGGGATATATCCATTAGCTTTCCTTTGAATGTTAATACTATTGGTTGTATATCTTGATAATTCAATCTTCATGACATTAAAAAGTCTAAAGTATAATCAAATACTGTGTTAATAATTTCATAATCTTCCATTAAGTGAACAAAGCCATATTTTAAAATTACTCCATTTTGTAAAATTTGATAGCTATAAGTATCATCTTTCAACAAATAACTCTCTTCCAAATATACTTCTAAAGAATAAAAGCCCAAACCAATTTGGCTAAGGCTTTTATCTAAAGTTATTGCTGAACGTGTAGGAGAATTAAGCCTTAGTTGTACGCTTTCCGCTTCGTTTACTTTTTGATGGTTTAGAAACAATTTTACTGTCGATGTCTGATTCTTTTTTATTGTTATCATCTAAAAGTGCTTTAATTGTTTCTTTATCCTTATCTGAAGTATGAGCATTAACTACATAACTGTTTTTACCTATATGGTAATGTCCGTCTTTTAACATTACTTAATTAATTTTCGTTGACTTTCAATCAGTTCTTTATTAGTGACTTTAGCCTCTAAGTTTGGATTATTCTTTAAAAACACTTGAACATCTTTATCCGATGTGTCCGCTGAAATACTAATCTTTCCCTTGCCTATAAAAGTACCAAATAAATAACTAACTTTCTTTACTGGTTCTGCTTTTTTCTTTACCGATTCTGCTTTTTTCTTTGCCATAATATTATGCTTCTGTTACTGTAAATGCGTCTGTAAAATCCGTAAAAGATGATACAACTGGAGCTATATAAGTAGACTGCCCTGTTAAACTTAAAGTGGCACCTTTTGCATCTCCTGCAGCTTGACCGCTTGCTTGACCATCTCCGCCGTCTGCTTGCATTCCTGCAGTATCAGTTCCGAAAAACTCATAAGTTCCATTAGTGTAAGCAACTAAAACCTCAGTAACGCCTTTATTAATGTTCTGAATTAATGCCTTTTGTGGAGCACTATTTCCATGAACCATTCCGCTTATTGTTTGCAAATAAAACAATGAATTATTGTCTGCTGAAGCGTTTGTTGGATTGGTTACAGAAAAGCTATTTTGCTTAGGCTCAAGTACGAATGCTGCTCCATCTGTACCTGCAATTGAAATCTCGCCATCTACCACAGTATATGTAATGCCTGCATCAATTCTAGCAGCTTTATCAATAAAATAAAGTTTACTAATTCCGCTAATATCCTTACAACCTGCTTTTAGTGCCGTTAATGTTATTTCACACATATTCTTAATATATTAAATGAAGGGAGGATATTGCACCTCCCTATATTATTTTAACTATGCAGTTGTATCTTCGCTTGTAACCCAGTCAGTACTTACAATTCCTGCGCCATAACCGAAATTACCAAATATGTTCGCTTGGTTTTTCAAGTTATCTTTTTGGTCAATTACGTCTAAGCTAATAATCTCAGAAGGTGCACTTGGCATTCCTATTCCTAAGTTATCCGCTTTTCCTAATACCATCCATCTGCTATTCAAGTTAGGAACAACCTTTAATTCAAAACCACCAAAGTTTGTTGGCTCGCTTGATAACACTGCCATGTTTTGAGTTTGTAAACTTCTTCTATATGCCCATGCAGTTGCAGGAGATACAAAGAAGCTAGTCCCTAATTGATCGTTTAATAAAGCAGTTGGAACCTGGTCAACCATGTCGTTGAATCTTGCTTGAATAGTTGTTGGATCAACGAATGAATTAGCACCTGCAATAATTTGATCTGTTAAAGTTGCCGCTGTTAACTTATCATTAATCAAGTGAATAAATCCATCAATAGTACCTGCAGGATCGCCAGTTGCTCCACCATTAGAACACCATATTTCGTTTTCTACGTCTTTTAACGCTTCCTCTGTAATGTTCATTACCATTGCTTCAGCTAGTTCCGCAGGGATGCCCATGTTGTGAATATTTGCAACTGCATCTTTCCACTCTGTATTTTTGAATAAATCGTAAGGTACAGGAAGGTTAATTGATTTTTTTTCAACTGGAAATTCAGTATCTGAAATAGTTGCGTTTCCTGCTTCACTTGGAGCAGTTGCATACGATTGAACTACTGAACCTGTGGTCATTTCCCACATTGAGAATTTATCTCTTGTTCCTTGTACTTGTCTAATCCCAAATGAAGGATCAAACGAAGCAGCCTTTAATACTGCTTCTAAAAATATTTGCTCGACTCTACTTATAGAATCTGACGTTTGTGTTACTGTTACTGCCATTGTTAATTAAATTTTCTGTTGTTTAAAAAGTTGTTAATTGTTGTAGGTTGTGTTTCTGTACTTAACTTAGTTACTGATTCAGGAGTAGAATCTTCAACTTTGCTTAATAAAGTTTTGTTGTTTTCTACTTGCTCTGATAACTTAGTTAATTCTGCTTTTAAATTTTCGTTTTCTTTGTTTGCTGATTCTAATGATTCAGATAATTTAGAAACTTTATTATCTAATGCGATAATTGCCTCTGCTGATTTCATTTGAATTTTAGAAACTTCTTCTTCAGCTTCTTCTTTCTTTTCTTCAACTGATTCTCTTGCTATAAGAACACCGCCCTCGGCAATGTACTTTACACCTTCAGAAACAAAAGAACCGCTATAAGGATCTTGCATTGCTTCATCTGCAAATACTTTTTCACCTTCTACAAATTGGTCTGGAGTATATACCATTTGACCGTTTTCGGTTTTAATTGAAACCGCTAATTTAACTGCTTCGCTTGATTCTGCAATCTCAGATAACTTCGTTACAAAATCTTTAGCTAATTGTGTTACTTTGTTCATTTTATTTATTGATTTTAATTTTACTTCTTCATTTTCTACTAGTTCAAAATCTTCAAAAAGACCTTCTATTGATATGCCTTTAATTTTTCCTGATTTAATATTGGCTCTTGCTTCTTCGTTATCAACCTTTATACCTGCCATTAAAGTTCCTTCAACAACATCAAAACCTAATTTAGTTGCTTTATCCATGGCAGGATCTTCTACTAGCCATAATTCAACTACGTTAACTTTATCAATTATTTTGTCGCTATGTTCTTCGTTGAAGTTATCTAAAGATTTAGCTTTCATCATATCATGAGCCGCTTCTTCAATAGTTTCTTTTGAGAAAAATATCTGATACTCTTCGCCTGAAGGGCTTACTCTTTTAATCTTTTGCTCAGGGATAAGTACAGGACTATATATGATTCCCTTTTCTTCGCTTAGATAAATATTAGACTCAGCTTTTTTTCCTTCTTCAGATAGGTAGATAAAATCTTCTTCAATCGCAGGGTTCTCAACCAATGCAATTGCGTGAATTGCGTGGCTTAAATTCTTACGTTTTTTTAGTTCAAAGACTTTCATAAAGTAAAAGTACAAACTTGTAAATGGTGTTATTAAAATGTTTACTTTTGGTTTACAAAATTTAAACATGATACAACCGTTTTACTATTTAAAGGAAATTGAGAAATACGATAACAAGCACCTTTGTTTGTTATTAGGTATAAGCCGACAAACAGTTTGGAATTGGGAGCATAAAGGAATGCCATTCCATAAAGTTAAAAGTTCTAAGTACTATATTTTAGAAGAGGTTTTAGATTGGATGAGATGCCAGCCAAAGCTAATAGAAATTTATATCGAATTCAAAAGAAAAATAAATAATTAAAAAATAATTGTATAACTAAAAAATATTATTATATTTGCCAAACAATCTCCTCCTAACATTATAG
>ERZ1048068.785-NODE-785-length-26910-cov-6.398771_pt1 | contig 26910 bp, 20 predicted proteins | sample MGYA00383098_ERZ1048068 | MGnify/ENA primary metagenome ERZ1048068 (study PRJEB29581, sample SAMEA5548368) | metagenome | biome: marine; feature: coastal; material: water | depth 1 m | study: Short-term variability in the microbial, nano- and picoplankton dynamics... | reverse complement strand
CTTATAACCAACTCTACGGTTCTATTGGTGCCATCTTGATTTTGATGTTATACATATGGCTCAATGCAATTGTTTTGTTGTTGGGTTTTGAGCTCAATGCTTCCATTGCAAAGCTAAAACAAGCCTAAGCATGTCGTTTTTTTTAGATGTTGTTCTTCCGTTACCGCTTAAAGAAACCTTTACATATGTGATTACCCCCGCAGAGGCCAAAGTTATTCAGCCGGGTATGCGGATTATTGTTCCTTTTGGCAAGCGTAAAAAATACACCGCCATTGCTTGGCGCGTACACCAAGTACCTCCAAAGACCTATGCCCCCAAACAAATAGACAGTATTGTTGACATGGAAGCTGTACTACAGCCTAAACAACTGAAATTTTTGTCTTGGATTGCGGACTATTACCAATCTCCGATTGGGTTGGTGCTGCGGACAGCCATGCCGTCGTTGATGTTGCTGGAAAGTGAAACGGAGATCGTAACGCATGATTGGGAACAGCTTCCCAATACGGGCTCCAAAAATGCAATTTTATTGCTTGAGCAATTGGAAACCAATAGCACCTATTCCATAGCACAGATACAACAGTTAATTTCAATTAAAAACCCCTATGCTATTCTAAAAGAATTGGTAGCAGATGGTTTTGTTTCGCTCAAAGAGGAGGTTTATGCCAAGTATGCCCCCAAACAACAAACCGAAGTTATACTTCATCCAAATGTAAAAGGAGACGATGCTCTGAAGGCAGTTATGGATCAACTTGCTGTCAAACCAAAGCAATACAAAACACTGTTGACATTCCTGCAGCAAAAGGCGCCAGTCATCATGACGGAATTTGCTAAAATCGAAACGGTTAGCCCTTCATCGCTTAAGACACTTATTAAAAACGAGGTATTGGCAGCCCATCAGCGCATCATGGATCGCTTGCCTCCAAAGCTCACTAAAGACGCCCCCTTAACATCACTGAGCGACCACCAGCTAGAGGCGAAATTGGCAATCGAAACCCACTGGCAAACAAAAGATAATGTATTGCTTCACGGCATAACGGGCTCGGGAAAAACAGAGGTGTATATGCATCTTATTGCGCAGCAACTGGCCAAGGGAAAACAAGTGTTGTTTTTGGTGCCTGAAATTGGGCTTACTACGCAGTTAATGCAGCGATTGTATACTTTTTTTGGCAAGCAGTTAGCGGTTTACCATTCACGATATAGTCCACAAGAACGCACGGAGACTTGGAATAAAATCTTAGCTGATAAGGAAGAAGCCCGATTGGTTTTAGGGGCACGTTCTGCTGTTTTGCTGCCTTTTCAAAACTTGGGTCTGGTGGTGGTAGATGAATCACACGAGATGTCTTATAAACAATATGAAGCTTCCCCCCGCTACCACGCCCGTGATGCAGCCATGGTGTTGTCGCGTATGCACCAAGCAAAAGTTATTTTGGGTTCGGCAACGCCTACCGTTGAAACCTATGCACACGCAAAGTCGGGCAAGTATGGGTTGGTCAGCATGACCACCCGATATAGAGATGCGCAACTGCCAGAAATATCTTATGTTGATTTGAGCGAAGCATACCGCAAAAAACAAATGAGTGGTCATTTGGCACAGCCGCTTATTCAGGCCATAGAGGAAACCCTGCTTTCAGGAAAACAGGTTTTACTTTTTCAAAACCGTCGTGGCTATGCCTCATTCGTTGAGTGTCGTCAATGTGCTCATGTACCGCAATGTCCGAGTTGCGACGTGAGTCTTACCTATCATCAAGTTTCAAAGGAGTTGCGTTGTCACTACTGCGGCTATAAAGACCAGTACACACCAGCCTGTAAGGCTTGCGGTACGCTTGCGCCGCAAACTCAAGGGCTGGGAACCCAGCAGTTGGAAGAAGAAGTACAGGCCTTGTTTCCATCTGCACGAATTTCGCGCATGGATTTGGACACCACAAGAAAAAAGCACGCCCATCAAAAACTAATCAATGCTTTTTCACGTCAAGAAATAGACATTCTAATCGGAACGCAAATGATCACAAAAGGACTGGACTTTAAGCAGGTAACACTGGTTGGAGTGTTGTCCGCTGACAACTTTTTGCACTTCCCCGATTTTCGCGCACATGAGCGTGCCTTTCAAGTGCTTACGCAGGTAGCTGGTAGGGCAGGTAGGCTGGGGGATGAAAGTAACGTGCTGATTCAGACCTTTCAACCTCAACATCCTGTCTTGAGTTTTGTGAGCAACTACGATTATGCGTCATTTCACGAATTGCAGATAAAGCAACGGGAACAATTTGGCTATCCGCCATACGTGCGTATGATACGCATAGAGCTCAAGCATAAAAATATGTCCACGCTTATCACGGCAAGTGAGTGGTTAAAAAAGGGACTTCTAGCTCGTTTTTCTCATGTTCTTGGGCCTGTAGCGCCGGCTGTTGGGCGTGTGCGTAATTATTACATACTTCACATACTAATTAAACTACCGCTTGAGGCTTCTCAATCGGCTGCAAAAAAACGGCTTTCAAACCTGTTGAAAAGCTTTGGAATGGTTGCTGCATTTAGCCAAGTAAACACAAGTGTTGATGTAGATCCACAATAATTGTAGCCTACCTATTTGTCTAACGCAAGAAAATCCGTATTTTCGCTGCCCATTTAAAAAACAATATATGAACCATTACGAAACTGTTTTCATATTGAATCCCGTTTTATCTGAAGATCAGGTAAAGGAAGCAGTAGAAAAGTATGAGACGTTTATAACGTCTAACGGTGGCGAGATTGTCGCCAAAGAGGATTGGGGCTTGAAAAAGTTCGCTTATCCAATTCAAAACAAAAAAAGTGGCTTTTACCACTTGCTAGATTTCAAGGTTGATGGCAGCACCATTATTCCTTTTGAAGTTGAGTTCCGTCGCGATGAGCGTGTTATGCGCTACCTAACGGTTAAACTAGACAAGCACGCAGAGGCTTGGGCAGAAAAAAGAAGAGAACGTTTAACAGTTAAAGCTTAAAACATGTCAATAGAACAAGAAAGTAAAGGCGGAAAACAAGGGGAAATCAGATATTTGACTCCCCTTGACATAGAGACTACAAAAGCAAAAAAATATTGTCGTTTCAAAAAAGCAGGAATCAAGTATATTGATTACAAGGATGCGGACTATTTGTTAAAGTTCGTAAACGAGCAGGGTAAGATTTTACCCCGTCGCCTCACCGGAACATCACTAAAATATCAACGTAAACTATCGGTTTCTATAAAGCGTGCGCGTCACTTAGCGTTAATGCCTTACGTAGCCGATTTGTTAAAATAACAAGCCATGGAACTTATTTTAAAACATGATGTTGAGAACCTAGGGTTCAAAGACGATATCGTTAAAGTAAAAAACGGCTACGGTAGAAACTTCCTAATTCCAAACGGACTTGCAGTAATGGCGACGTCATCTGCAAGAAAAGTTTTAGCTGAAAACCTTAAGCAACGTGCTTTTAAAGAACAAAAGCTTATAGAGGATGCACAAAAACTAGCCAAGGAATTAGATAAATTGGATATTAAGATTGAGGCCAAAGCTGGTGCGGGGAATAAATTATTTGGTTCTGTTGGAACCATTGATTTAGAAGCTGCATTGGGCAAAGCTGGCAAATCTATTGAACGCAAAGCCATTAAATTGGCTGGAGGTTCTGTCAAAACCCTTGGTAAGCACACCGCATCAATACGTCTGCATCGTGAGGTGTATACAAACCTTGATTTTGAGGTAACCAAAGCAGCAGCGGAAAAATAAAATCCGTTAAAGTTCAAAACATAAAGCCGCTTTTGCGGCTTTTTTTATTTAAAATAAGATATTTGTATAAATAGACGTCATGGCTCAAAAGGCTAGTATTCCAAAAGGTACCCGAGATTTCCTTCCTGCAGAAGTTGCGAAACGCAACTATGTAACAGATGTAATACGCACTCAATTTGAGCGATATGGCTTTCTGCCTATCCAAACACCTGCCATGGAAAAGTCGTCTACGCTGAAGGGCAAGTATGGCGAAGAGGGCGACCGCTTGATGTTTAATATACTTAACTCTGGCGAAAAGTAAAAAAGGCAGATCTCACTGCCCTTGAAAACAATGCGCTGGGTCAATTTACGAGTTCTATTTCTGAAAAAGCACTACGCTATGATCTAACAGTCCCCTTTGCTCGATTTGTTGTGCAGCATCAAAATGAAATTAGCTTTCCATTTAAGCGTTATCAAATTCAATCTGTTTGGCGTGCCGACCGGCCACAGCGTGGACGTTTTCAGGAATTTACACAATGTGATGCGGATGTTGTAGGTGCCGTTAGCCCGCTACTAGAGGCAGAATGCATACAGCTTTTTGATGATGTTTTTGATGTCTTGTCTCTAAAAGGCACAACCATCCGTATAAATCACCGCGCAATTTTAGCTGGCATTGCTAGTTATTTAGATGCTCCAGACCGCATAGTAGCTTTTACTGTTACACTGGATAAGCTCGATAAAATAGGCCCAGAAGGCGTTTTTAACGAATTACGGGACAAAGGATTTGATGATGCGACCTTGAATCGCCTGAGTCCCTTGTTTGAGCTGTCTGGTGATGTTGTTTCTCAGCTAGATCGATTAGAGCAAATTTTAGCATCTCAGCCCGATGCGTTGGAAGGTATTGCGCATTTGCGTCAAACCTTAGGCTTTTTAAGTTCTTTTAAAGTAAGCCAATTGGTCTTTGATTTAACCTTAGCAAGAGGTTTGCATTATTATACAGGGATTATTTTTGAGGTTTCACCGCCTGAGTCAGTTGCTATGGGCTCTATAGGAGCTGGAGGTCGTTATGATGACTTGACGGCTATTTTTGGGCTTAAGGACGTTCACGGATTGGGTATATCTTTTGGATTAGACCGATTGTGTATTGTGCTTGAAGAATTGAATTTGTTTCCTGCTGCGCTGGAACAGGCTGTGGATATTGTTGTGCTACATTTTGGCGACGCATACATGCAAGACCTAGTTCCATATCTTGCAAAATGGCGCAACATGGGCATTCGTATCAATTGCTACCCAACAGCACACAAACTAAAAAAGCAGATGCAATTTGCAAATCAAACACAAGTACCTTGGGTGATGTTTTACGGAAACGATGAGCAACAAAAAGGGGTAGTCTCATTAAAAAACATGAGCGAGGGAACAAACAGTGAGATTAAATTAGAGGACTTCTCTAAAAAGTGTATTAATTAGAGATATTCTTGAGTTCTTGATTTATTTTTTCTATCAAATTTTTAACTTTATCTTTCGTCAGTTTGTTACTGGAGTCTTTGCCAGTAATTAACCATTCGATACTTTGATTAGGAAAATACTTGCAAATCCCTTGTAATACCGCATGTCCTATGCTAGATTCTCTTCTAAGACATGTCGAAACAGAATTTTGTCCAACTCCAATAATACGCTCAAACTTGGAGATTGAAATATTTTCATCTTCTATTAATTTTTTCAATCTATTATGTATATTCATATGACAAATTTATGAGCCAAATCACTAACAAATGCTAAAAAAAATGTTTAACGATTATTAAACAAACAACAGTTAGTGATGGTAATTTTTAAATAATTAAGTGCTTAGCTAAGATTAACGCACCATAAACTGACCTTTTTATAGTGTAAAAAAAGAAGTCTTTTTTTATTCGAACTAGTAATGTAATAATTTCATCTTATTTAACGATTAAATTTCTAAAATTAAACGCAACTGTATATATCATGTATAGTTTGACAACTATGTGTTTATAATACTATAATTGATATTTGTTTTTTAATCATTTAGAAATGCGTCATGTATTAGTTTTAATTTTTATTATTCAGAGTATTAATCCTCTTTTTTCTCAGAATTCTATTGAAAGTTGGAGTTATACTAATTCACACCCTGGTAACAAAGAACTATTCAGGGACTATCCAGGCTTTACTCCACAACTTTCAGGTGCTGCTCAAAATAAACGAATCCCTACAAATGACTGGTGGTCACTTCTTCTTAAAGAAAATCATGTAAACAATTTATTTAACTATCCCTTTGCGTTGAGGACAACCAGTACTGGCTTAGGCATTACTTATGTAGCAAATGGCGTAGTAGGGGACAAGCAGACCCTAGCTATCGGTGTGCAAAATTTAAATGCCAGCAAAGCTACTGTTGATGATCATACCGATTGGACTGTTAAGATTTTATGGACTGACAATAACCGCAATTTTTCTGTAACAAGTGGTATTGGCATGCCTTTTTTGTATTTCACAAAAGGGAATAATGATGTTGCTCGTGTTGAAGTAAAGGCAGGTACAGCGACTGTTTCAAATGAGATGATTCTAATTAATGACACACAAGAGGGCGTTGATTATGCCGTGTATGCCCCAACGGGCAGCACATGGACTAAAAACGGCAGTGTTTATACTTCTACTCTAAATGGGAAAAACTATTGGTCTGCCGCCATGCTTCCTCAAAGCAACAGCAACCCATCTCAATTAGCCAATACCTATAAGAAATTTGCCTATGTCTTTCCTGCAGACACAAAAGTAAGTTGGAATTTTAATGAGTCTACAAGTGTAGTGCGTACCACTTTTCAAATCACACCTGATGTTAAAGAAGGCAGCAATAACACCATCTTACAGGGTTTGTTGCCCCATCAATGGGATAATTTGGCAACAGATTCACCCCAGCCCAATAGAGAAACCTATAACAATGTACGGGGTGATATAAAGATGTTGGATGGAAATGTATTTTATGTGGAGAATACCTTTTATGGCGTACTCCCCACGCTTCCTTATTTGGCAAACTACAGTGCCTCATTTAATCCCTCTAGTTTGGGTAGTAAAATTGATTTGTTAGAAAATGATAATCTAAATTCCTGGCAAGACTCTTACAATCAAGGACAACTGATGAATCGTTTAATTCAAACGGCTCGAATTGCCCATAAAATCGGGGATATTGATGCAAGAGATAAATTAAAAAATGCTGTTAAGGAACGTTTAGAAGATTGGTTGAGTTATGAATCAGGTGAAATAGATTATCTTTTTTATTACAACAATACTTGGACAACACTATTGGGATATCCAGCAGGTCATGGGCAAGACCATAATATCAATGATCACCATTTTCATTGGGGCTATTTTATTCATGCAGCAGCTTTCATGGAACAGTTTGAGCCAGGTTGGGCAAATCAATGGGGCGGTATGATAGATTTACTTGTTCGTGATGCGGCCTCATCAAACAGAGCGGATGATAAATTCCCATTTTTAAGAAACTTTAGCCCATACGCAGGTCATGCTTGGGCCAATGGATTTGCTACTTTTCCAAACGGGAATGACCAAGAATCCACGTCAGAAAGTATGCAATTCAACACTTCGTTAATTCATTGGGGATCGATTTCGGGCAATGATGCCATTAGAGACTTGGGTATCTATTTGTACACCACAGAACAAACGGCCGTTGAAGAATATTGGTTTGATATGCATGAACGTGTTTTTTCAGATGACTATGGTTACAGCGTAGCATCACGCGTTTGGGGTAATGCATACGATAGCGGTACTTTTTGGACTACTGACAAAGCTGCCACATATGGCATTGAGTTATATCCCATTCACGGCGGTTCACTTTATTTGGGTCACAATACCAACTATGTAACCAAGCTCTGGAACGAGATGAAACAAAAGACAGGGATTTTGTCCAACGAGGTTAATGCTAATTTATGGCACGACGTATATTGGAGCTATGCCGCATTTGTAGACCCAGACGCCGCCATAACGCTCTATGATTCTTATCCAAACCGATCATTGAAGTTTGGGGTTTCAGATGCCCATACCTATTACTGGCTACACAACATGAAAGCACTTGGAACGGTTAGAACAGATGTTACCGCCAATCATCCCATTGCAGCTGCATTTGAAGTAGATGGGCAGAAAACATACGTCGCTCACAATTATTCCGATACTGCAATTGACGTTGATTTTTCAGATGGATTTTCATTCAATGTACCTGCTCAATCCATGAAAACCAATCGTGGCGTGGCATTGTCTGGTGTGATTTCATCAGATTTTTACGAGGCCTACAATGGCGGAAGTGTTAATTTAAGCGTGACTTCTAGTGAAGTTGGAATTTCCAAAGTTGAGTTCTATGGTGACAATGGGTTGATAGCTACTGACACCGCTGCACCATATACAACTAAAGTTGAAAATTTGACATTGGGTACGCACGGCTTTTATGCAAAAATATACAACAGTACCAGTTTTGGTGTTACTAATAGCATAAGTGTGGTTGTAGGGGAACAAAAGCCATTCTTAAATGTGCCGTTTCAAATCCCGGGTACCATTCAATCTGGGAATTATGATTATTTTGAAGGGGGTAAAGGACAAAATATTTCATATTTTGACTCCACAACGGGAAATAACGGTGCCGATACGGGTAATTTTAGAACAAACGAAAACGTAGATGCAGTAGTTGATTCAGAAGGTAAAACCGTTGGATGGATAGAAGACGGTGAGTGGTTGGAATACACGATTAATGTATCACAGTCTGGAAAATATAAGATGAATTACAGATATACCAGTGCTAACAATAGTGCAGGTCCCTTTCATCTTGAGCTAGACGGACAAGCTGTTAGCGGCGATATTAATGTTAGTGGAACAGGCGCTTGGAATAGTTGGGCGACAGCTACGGTAAGCAACATTGATTTGTTGGCGGGTGAACACATATTGAGAGTTGCCTTTACCTTTGGAGGATTCAATTTGGGAGACATGTCTTTTATATATGAATCTGCATTAGGATACACACCATTAATCGCCGAGGCAGGGAGTAATATTACCGTTGTAATTCCAGCAACTACAGCAGAACTCAACGGTAATCAGAGCAGTATTCCAAATCCTTCGAACACCACTTATTTGTGGAAACAAGTTTACGGTCCTTCTGTGGCTACTTTTGACAACACCCAATCGTTGAATGCTAATATTTCAAACCTCGTTGAGGGTATTTATAAATTTGAATTGACTCTAACGGAAGGAACAAAAGTTTCTAAAGATCAGGTCTATGCTAATGTGCAAAGTGGTACTAATTCATTGCCAAACGTATCATTGACCAGTCCAACTAATGGAGATGTGTTTTCCATGGGGGATGCCTTTACGTTAACAGCAACTGCTTCTGATTTTGACGGCTCCATAGCCAAAGTCATTTTTTATGATGGTACTACACTATTGGGGGAGGACAACACCCAGCCATATGCCTATACTGTTAGCAACGCTGCTGTTGGCACCTATAACTATACCGCAAAAGCCATTGACAATGATGATGGTGAGTCGGTATCCGCTGCTGTGTCTGTTACGGTTAATCAACGTTACTATTGTACGTTTAATTCGTCTGAAGCAAGTGAAGGTCAATTTTCTGTAGGGTATAATTTAACTTTTGAAACCATGGGTAACTTGGTAAAGATTACCGCAGAGCTGCTTGACACCGATAACACAGGAGCCCCTGCCTATTTGTTTAGGGAATCTCCGTTTAGTGAAACAAGTATGGATGATCTTGGAAACAAGATGTTCTCCAAAACAATAGGCGGTTTTTCACAAGGAGATAACATAAGTTATGCTGTGAAGTTTTCATTCACAGGCGGCGTTGGTGTTACAAAATATTTCCAATATGAAGTAGGCTCAAGTTGTGCGCTGAGCGTGAAAGATGTTTTTGATGTTGCTAAAGTTATTTTATATCCAAACCCAACTGAAGACAGGTTTTTTATTGAAACCGATGGTGATGTTTTTGTTGAAATCTATGATATTTTAGGAAATAAACTAAAAGCCAATAACAATAAGTCACAAGACATATCGGCCTTTAGTGCGGGCATTTATTTTGTCAAGGTAAGTCAATTGGAAACGGATTATCAACAGTTAATTAAGGTTGTAAAAAAATAATCCAGCTTAAGTCCCCCTTTATTTTACATAATGTGACGGGCTTTGTGAGACTGATTTAGTGAAGTAGAAATTTGTATATTAGCAGCTGCTAAAGAGAAAAATTTCTTTCATTGAATTGCGTAAATCACCTATTTTTTTCAACGAAAACACTCCACATATTGTGGAGCTTGGTTTTTTTTTCTCAGTTAGCTGTGATTGCTTTTTCAGGGCTAGATTATACTGGTACTGATAATATTAGCATTACAAAAGAAGGCGAAGAGCCAAAACCCAAAGAAGGAAAAGCTTTTACTGATCTTCTCGAAGAAAGTAAATTTTTGGTCACTGAACTCCCAGTGTTTACATTTTTCTTAAATAAAGTATCTTTAACAGACTTCAAACTCCTCATCCATACGGAGTTTGTTACAGCTCTTGATTCCCCTCCCCCGGAGTACATTTAGTTATTTCTTGCCCCCTTCCTTTTAACCTTAATTTTTTACAAATAACTAAATAATGAAAAAGACATTCTTTCACATTAAGGGCGATCTCTTCGGTGGTTTAACCGCAGGTATTGTTGCGCTTCCCTTGGCTTTAGCTTTCGGTGTATCCTCCGGATTGGGTCCCACAGCAGGGCTTTATGGCGCTATATTTCTAAGTTTTTTTGCCGCACTCTTAGGTGGAACAAACACCCAAATTTCTGGACCAACTGCTCCCATGACTGCAGTGAGTATGGTCATCATCGGCACGCTGATTGCAGCTAATGACGGTAGTGTTGAAAAAGCACTACCTATTATTTTGGCCGTGTTCATACTGGCGGGTCTTATGCAAGTTGCATTGGGTTTTTTAAAGCTCGGAAAGTATATCCGATATATTCCTTACCCAGTTGTTTCAGGATTTATGACAGCCATTGGGCTTATTATTTTAATCACCCAATTGCTCCCAGTTTTAGGGTACTACGCCAAAGAAGATGTTTCTTATGTCGAAACCTTTAAGCCACAAGCAGAGGCTATTATCTTGAGTAATATTTTAGAAGAAGAGGCTGGCGAAGGATTATTGGTTTTGGATGATTTTTCTGAAACGGTAAGTCGCGGATCTGCTATCTCGCAAGCACAAATTCTAGAAGAGTCTCAAACGCTGGCTGCCAAATCTGCATCAGGTGTTTTGGGTGCTATTCGTGTATTGCCATCTGCATTTCAAAACATCAGTTGGATTGAGTTTTTATTAGCACTTGGAACCATTATTATCATTTATGGATTTAAGCGCATCACAACAGCTGTTCCTAGTACACTAGTAGCATTGCTTGTCATGACAGGCGTAGCCATACTGTTTGTACCAAGCTATCGTCCAATCACGGCTATTCCACAAGGGTTTCCTGTTCCTAAATGGGAGATTTTTACTGAGTTGCGAATTTCTGAATTAGTACCTTACGTTTTTACGGCGCTGACTCTAGCGCTTTTAGGAGCTATTGACTCCTTACTTACAAGCGTGGTTGCAGATAACATGACCAAGACACGTCATAAGCCCAATAAGGAGTTAATCGGACAAGGTATTGGAAACAGCATTTCTGCTATGTTTGGCGGGATTCCAGGCGCAGGTGCTACCATTAGAACGGTGGTAAATATCAACTCAGGCGGTAAAACCCGAATTTCTGGAATGATCGCTGGGCTCGTATTGCTTATGATTTTATTGATGTTCAGTTCAGCCGCTTCTACTATTCCCGCTGCAGTACTAGCAGGAATTTTGGTAACGGTAGGAATTGGAGTAATGGATTACAAAGGATTGCGTGCCATTCCCTCACTTCCACGAGACATCAGGATTGGCAAAATGGGTATCAGCTCTGAGGTTGTTGTTATGCTTGTTGTTATGTTTTTGTCAACAGTATGGAATTTGGTATATGCAGTAGGTATCGGTCTTGTTATGGCATCATTGATGTTTATGAAAAAGATTGGAGATCTAACTGAAAGTTCTTCTGAGGTCAATACTGGCAGTAAGGAAAAGCTTTGGGATGATGAAAAGGGTAGTGCATTGCTCAAAAGCGATAGCATTGCAATCAAACACGTCAATGGTCCGTTGTTTTTTGGTTCTACGGACGGCTTTCAAAAGCTAGCCAAAACCATTCCCAAAGAAGCGAATATGGTACTCTTCCGCTTTGATCGCATGGAGTATATAGACCAATCAGGATTATATGCTTTAGAAGATTTATTGGTAGATTTGAGTAAGCAACAGAAGCGAATTTATTTTATTCATTTACCAAAACAGCCTCGCTATATGATGGAGCGTATTGGTTTGTTGCCTAAACTGGTTCCTGCGGCAAATGTTTTTGAGGAACTCCCAGATTTTTTAGAACACATAAAATCACAAAACTAAAAGTTATAAAATGAGAAATAATATCTTAACATCAGATGCACAGGCTCAACTTACGCCTGATACAGTCTTATCTAATTTAAAGGCTGGAAATTCAAATTACACTGCTGATAATTTAACAGCTGTTAGCCTCAACGATTTACGCGCTGCTAGTGTTTCTGGCCAAGCGCCACAAGCCATTGTCTTGTCTTGTATTGATTCACGTGTAGTAGTTGAGGAGGTTTTTGACCAAGCACTTGGCGATATTTTTGTTGCACGTGTTGCAGGAAACTTTGTTAATACAGACATCGTAGCAAGCATGGAATACGCCTGCAAGGTAGCAGGGAGTAAACTTATTGTGGTTTTAGGTCACGAAGGCTGTGGAGCAGTAAAAGCAGCTTGCGACGGCGTTGAATTGGGGAATATCACTTCCTTGCTATCAAACATTCAGCCAGCTGTGAATGCAGTGAAGTCTACTGTGGAAGCGCCTTACAATAGCGCGAACACTGACTTTGTAAACGCTGCTATAGCTGAAAACGTCAATCACACCATAGGTGAAATCAAAAGCATGAGCCCCATTTTAGCTGAAATGGAAGCTGCTGGAGAAATTTCCATAAAAGGTGGTGTTTATCAACTTGCAAGTGGTGCTGTCGCTTGGTTGTAAAAGCAATATAAAACAAAATCAAAAAGCGCCTTAGGGCGCTTTTTTTATTGTAGTGCATCAATTCCACTTTAATTATGTTTAAAGTTGACTAAAAAACCAATTTTTATATCGCTAGTTCAATTTTTAGTCGTAATCTTGCGTATATTTTTTAATTATGACTGGTAAAATAAAATTTTTTAACGAATCAAAAGGATTTGGTTTCATCACAACAGACGCTGGTGAAGATGTTTTTGTTCACATTAGTGCCCTTGAAGACGGTATGTCTTTAAACGAAGGAGATAGTGTTTCTTTCGAAGAAGTTGATGGTAAACGTGGTAAATCCGCTAGCAACATTAAACTGCTTTAATAAAGTAGTTTTCTTCTCACTCCTTCGAATCTCGAAGGATTTTTCATTGCATTAGGCGATTGAATTTTCATAATACCTATTTAGTGTTCTGGATATAGCACTTTGTTTCTATATCTTTTTCTAGGTTATTTTTTGTGTATTCGATGTATACTCTTTTGATGAGTAATGCTTATCATTTGTATTTCATTTGTGGAGTTATTTAAATAAAATAAATTTTTTTTTTATTTTAGACCTCAGAATCACAAATAATTAAGTAGTTAAACACTTCATAGGTTTGTATGGCATCACTTATTGAACACAATCAACCACTCGACAAGAGGCTAACAAAGCACTTGTTACGGAGGTCTTGTTTCCAATACTCAAAATCCCAATTGGATGCCATGACAGGCAGTACCCCAGCGCAAATTTTAGCTACGCTCAACGTGGCAAAATCTTTTTCGTGGACGTGGCCCAATGACCCCATTACCAATAATGCGAACTCTAATTGTGCAGGAATACAAGATGGTTATTGGATTAACGCCCCCGGATGGCTTAATAATAAGTATACGTGTAGGCAAACAGCCAAAAGAGGCATGGTTGCCGGCTGGTGGTGGTATAACGCCATAAAACAAAATTCACTTATTGATAAAATGACGTGGTTTTTATTTACCACTTTTACCGCCTCCAAAGATGACGGTTCAGGTAAATCAGCACATTATTTTGACTATTTAAATTTATTGCAATTCTATGCTGATAAAAGCGTAAAAGACTTGGCACGGAAAATCACGTTTGACAACTCCATGCTTTACTATTTAGACAACGGTGACAACAACAATAACAGTCCAAACGAAAACTACGCCAGAGAATTTTTGGAACTCTTTACTATTGGCAAAGGTCCACAAATTGCAGAGGGTGATTACACAAACTACACGGAGCACGATGTAGTTCAGGCTGCTAAAGTATTTTCTGGAATAAAACTAAAAAACAACCGCGACACGCTTGACAACGATACTGTCAAATCTCCTCATTACCCCTCTGGTATTCCTATGGGATACATCAATGTGAATAAACATGATACAGGCGATAAGACATTTAGCCAAGCGTTTAATGGCCAAACCATTTCAGGCGGAAACTCAACTTCGGCTATTAATGCAGAGTTAGACGATTTTGTTGATATGGTTTTTGATCAGTTGGAAACCGCAAAAAACTATGTTCGTAAAATGTACCGCATGTTTGTTCGCAGTGAATGGGGGCAAGATGTTGAAGACGATATCATTACGCCTTTGGCACAACAGCTCAAGAACAATGGGTATAACTTACTGGATGTATTGCAAACCCTTTTAAAGTCCAAGCACTTTTTTGACTTGGATGATAGTGATGATACAGATGAAAATATTGGGGGTATTATAAAAAGTCCACTGCAGTTTTTTAACGAGTTGATTAGCATATTAGATGTTTCTATTCCAAACCCAGATACACCTCAACTTGCAGAAGGGGCCACTTGGGACAATTCAAATGAGAACTTTAGATTTTATTTATTCTGGTGGAATTTTTGTCACAACACCTTTTTCTCATTTAGTGGGATGAAATTCTTTTCACCTGCCACTGTTGCTGGTTATCCTGCCAATTACCAACCACCTGCTTATGACAAAGCGTGGTTTAACTCAAACAATATCATAGCTCGCTATAACACCATTCTCTCTTTTATTGGTGGTACTTACACGGATGGTAAAGGAAACGGTCAAAATCATATTCAGGGTGTTCAAACAACTTCAAATGGGGGTCAATATTTTACTCGTATTTGGACAGATTTTGATGCAACCAACTTTATTGAAAACAGCATATCTGACCCATCTGATGCTACTAAAATAGTACAGGAATTAGCTGAGCTAATTTATTGTGAAGATATCGATGCCACTAGAGTTGCTTATTTCGTGAAGTTCTTAATACATGATAATGAGCCCAATTATGTTTGGTATGATGCTTGGATAGCCTATAAGACTGGAAGCGGAAATGTTCAAGAAAATGCAGCTATTTTTATAAAAAATCGATTGTCTGGTCAAGATGGTTTGCTTCCAAAAATGATTAATGCCGCCGAATTCCAACTCATGTAATCACAGCATATGAAAAGAAGAGAATTTATTAAACTTTCTGCTACGGCGTCAGCGCTGGGATTACTTCCCTATGAAGTTGGTGCTGCTTTGAAGTTGGCCAACACGTCTTTGAACTGCGATATATCTAATCGAAAACTTGTGTTGATTGAACTCAAGGGTGGAAATGACGGTCTAAACACGTTGATCCCTTATGATAACTACGGGTATTACAGCGGTACACTACGTCCTGATATTCATATTCCAGTGACCAATTACAACAATATGGCTGTTGATATATCAAAAGCAGGGACCAATCAAGATTTAATATTTAACCCTGCGCTTTTAGAGGGTAGTATTAATTCAGGTTTTAAGGGCTTGTATCAAGACGGTATGTTACGCGTATTGCAATCTGTTGGGTATCCATCGGCAAACAAAAGTCACTTTGCATCAATAGACTTGTGGGCCACAGGTAATGATGGAAACAGCTGGGACAATGGAAAAGAAAGCGGTTGGATGGGACGATTTATGGAAGAGGCTTATGCTGATTTATTTCCCTCAACCTTTCCTGTAGGTATTCAGCTTGGTTCAAGTAATACATGGCTTGGTTTTCATGCTGAACACGAACATGGAATGGCACTTAACATTGAAGGTCAAAACTCTGAAAATTTCTACACGGTATTGAATGGCTTGGCTGGTCAAGCACCTCAGAGTATTCCTCAAAACTCACATTACGGTACCGAATTACAGTATATTGTTGATACAGACGCAAGCGCTAATACCTATGCTGAATCAATTCAAAACTCTTTTAATGCTTCAGGAGCAACTAACCTAGTCAGTTATCCCGACACTGATCTTGCCGATCAATTAAAAACAGTAGCGCGCCTTATACGTGGTGGTATTCAAACCAAAGTATATATGGTAACCATTGGCGGGTTCGATACGCACAATGCACAGAATCAGGGCACAGGCGATATAAGCGGACGTCATACAAATCTGTTGAATGAACTTTCTGCTGCCGTAGATGCCTTTGTGGCTGATATTAATTCAGATACTATTGGGGACGATATTATTGGATTGACATTCTCCGAGTTTGGTCGTAAGGCCATTCAGAACGGGAACCATGGTACGGATCACGGAGAAATTGCTCCCATGTTTGTGTTTGGAAAACCAGTAGAAGGTGGTATATCTGGTGTAAATGTTGATTTGAATGAAGCTACTTCTAATAACAACTGGCAATTGAAAACAGTGCAGCACGATTACCGACAGGTTTTTGCTACGCTTATGCAAGATTTCTTAGGCGCATCTGATACCGTGGTTGACAATGCCTTTTTTGATCAAACCAATCAACAGAGTTTTACAGACAACAAGTTGTCTGAAATTATCAAATCAACCCACCATGTCGATGCTTCTTGCTATGCTTTGAGTCTTGACGATATTGCTGAGGAGTCTTTTTGGGCTGCTTACCCAAATCCAGTTTATGACAATTTACACTTAAACCCCCTACGTGAAGCAATCACAATTATGGGTTATCGCATAGTGGACACCAGTGGCCGTACAGTTAAAAAAGGAAAACTTGATTTTGAGCTTGGTTACGATGTCATAGATATGTCATCTTTAAAATCGGGTGTTTATGTTGTTCAATTGAGCGATGGCGAACGCACAACTAATAAAAAAATCATAAAAGCCTCTGTTTGATTTCTCGTCAATCCTGTTTTTTTATGGCTGCCATTAGGTTATAAGTATATATCTTTATAGCATGAAATTACATTTTCTATTCATTTTACTTTTTGTTTTAAGTTGTCAGCAAAAACCAAAAGCGCCTGAACAAACCGCTGGTCATAGTTGTACGCCTACAAACAGTCGATTTTCATCTGATATCGATCGGAACTTTCAGCAAGATACAAATCAATCTACAGCAGATATGGTTTTGATCCCTGGAGGCACCTTTAACATGGGTGCTGATGATGACCGTGCATGGCGTGATGAATACCCAAAACACCAGGTGCAGATAGACTCTTTTTGGATGGATATACACGAAGTGACCAATGCACAATTTGCCGCTTTTGTAGCCGCTACCAACTATATTACTACGGCTGAAAAAGCTGTTGACTGGGACGCAATTAAAAATGAATTACCGCCTGGTACGCCCAAGCCTGATGAAAGTCAGCTTGCGCCTGCATCTTTGGTTTTTGTGGCTACTCAAAACCCTGTCCCACTTGATAATGTAAGTCAATGGTGGCGTTGGAAGCAAGGTGCCAATTGGCGTCAACCCGAAGGTCCGGGAAGTGATATTGTTGGCAAAGAAAACCACCCTGTTGTTCATGTTAGCTGGTTTGACGCAGTGGCGTACTGTAACTGGGCTGGGAAGCGGCTCCCAACAGAAGCTGAATGGGAGTATGCAAGCAGAGGCGGTTTGCGAGACAACCCTTATGCTTGGGGGGATGAAGCTCTTTTAAAAGGAAAACCCAAGGCTAATACATGGGAAGGAAATTTCCCATATCAAAACAAAGAGCGCGACGGCTTTTATTTAAGTGCCCCTGTTAGCACCTACGCATCAAACAACTACGGATTGTTTGATATGGCTGGAAATGTTTGGGAATGGTGTGCCGACTGGTACCATGAAAATTACTACGAAACATTAGCCAGTCAAACAGCTGTTAACCCAAAAGGACCAGAAACATCTTATGACTCAAACGAACCCTATGCGCAAAAACGTGTGAGTAGGGGCGGTAGTTTTTTATGCCATAAAAGCTATTGTAGTGGGTATCGCAACTCCATGCGAATGAAAACCACACCAGACACTGGAAGTATTCATACGGGTTTTAGAGCTGTTCGTGATCTGTAACAGTAAACGGTGTTTTTAATTATGGTAAAGTCAAATAGCATCATCATTACAGGTTTTTTCCTAATTGTTACTAGCTACTGCTATGCTCAAAAAATTTTTGCTGTGCAATATACTAGCCAAGCGGATGTGAAGGTTTTTGTGGTCGACTACCCTAACCAAGCTGACCTCAAAGTTTATAAGGTAAAATACCAAAACCAAGTAGGTAAAAACAACGGGAATTGGTTTTTTACAAATTACCCAAATCAAGCAAATAAGAAAATTTACTTCGTAGAATACCGTAATCAGGCAGATTTAAAAATCTACTTTGTCGAATATAAAAATCAGGCAGGGTGGGTAAACAATGCCAAAAAGCACTTTTTCTATTAAAGCGTTTTGAGAACAGGACTAAGCATGCCAAGTCAATATTTGACTGACTATTTTTTTACAACAATCTTATGGGTTGTTTGGTTTTTACCTCTGTTTAACTTTAAAAAAAAAACACCATTTTTTAAGCCTGTAATGTCAAGTTTGCTTGTTGTTTTTTGTTTTAACAGTTTTTGCCCATTCATGTTATAAACGTTTGCTTCAAGTGCTATCGCGTTTCCATTAATATGAACCATATCAGATGCTGGATTTGGGGTTATGTAGATATTGTTTAGACTGTTGTTTGGGACTGAAAGCGAATGATTGGCATAAAAATTACCCAATGTGGTCAGTTGGTTGGTTTCTGAGATTAAATCTGCTGTTTCAAGCCTTGGATATTTAGGGTTGTTGCTGTTTGGATCAAACCAAGAATAGCGCTTTACGTAATATAGTTGTTCTAAAGCATTTAGAACTTCATCCATAAAAGAAAGTACATATGCTTCTGAATATTTATTTGGGGTGCTTGTAGTTGCATTGGTGTCTCGAACAGCAAATTCAGTGATCCAAATGGGCTTCCCGTAGGTTTGATAAACTTCTTCTACCAATGCTAAAAAGTTAGAAGGGGTGTTTTTATGGTAAATGTGAATGGCGACAAAATCGACTCGAAGATTATCTGTGGCAGCTTTATTCATAAAAGTGCGCATCCAATCGTTCAGGGGCGCAGAAGTAACAGGGCTTGATATAGGAACGTTTAACGTCTCTAGTAAAGGCCATAAGGCTACGGCCTCATCAACAGTCATATTTGCTTGACCTTCTAAGTCCGGCTCGTTAAAAGCCAACACGTTTTGAATGACACCCATACTTGCCAAATTGTTTAGGTAATCCACTCTCTCTTGCGTTGCACCACCACTTCCCCATATCATGGGAACAAATTCAACACCACTCGGATAGGGAGCTTTGTATTCCCAATTCCACGAATAATGCCAATAAGGGTTAAGTTTATCAAATCGTTCTTGCCAACTACTTTCATACCCCAATCCAAAGGCAACTCCCTTTTTTGAGGTTTGATTGTTCTGTGACAAAACCTGGTTTGTAGTCAAAAGAAATAAAATCAGAAGTCTCATGATTGTTTTCTGCTTGCTTTAATTGCGAGCTTAAGTTAATAAATTTGACTGGAGATGGATTTTTTTTTCAAAACATTTTATGTTGTTCTAACTACATTTAAATAATCATTATTTCCAGAAATAATTTGTGGAGCAGAAAGGAGTGAAGTCGAACTATTTGATCGAGATTTATATAATATATTAAATCCTACGCCCACCATCAATATATACTGATGAGATCGATCTTGCTTGTTATAAAAATTTATTTCAGAACCTATTGCCCACTCTAGTTCATTTGTTGAGATAAACAATCTTTTTTTGGCAGTAATTCTGAAAAGTTTTGGCCGTATGAAATACTATAACTAACCCATAAGATAAATATAAAAAATGTAGGTTTGATAGTTCGAATTTTACTCGCGATTCGCAATATGTTCAGTAAAATTAGATTTTTATATTGAAAAGTCTTATGCTGAAATTTTATTTCCATTTGCATATTTTTTTATAAAATTTAAATTATATTCAAAATAAAATTCATGACTACAAAATTGCACTTTGTTTTTCTATTTTTGATAACAGGACTTCTTTCTGCCCAAAATTCTTTGATTCGTTTTCCTAAAATTAGTCCAGATGGTCAAGAAATGGCATTTTCTTTTCAAGGAGATATTTGGGTTTATAACTTCAATACAAAACAAAATAAACGCCTCACTATTCATGAGGGTTATGAAAGTCATCCAGTTTGGAATGTAGCCGGTGATCAACTTGCCTTTTCTTCAAATAGGAAAGGTGTAAATAATGTTTTCACTATTAGTAAAAATGGAGGAGTGCCCAAGCAATTAACATTTTATCCTACTTCAGATATTCCTTATCACTGGACAACTTCAAACAATATTGTTTTCGCAACAAATAGAGTTTTGAAAGGGCCTGAATGGGATGAGCAACTCTATTTCGTTGATGCTCTTGGTGGCACTCCCCAGAGATTAATAACTGCATTAGGCAGTATGCCAACAATTTCTCCTGATGGAAATTTGGTGGCATTTGTTAAGGGGGCATGTAGAATTTCAAGAGAAGATTATTCGGGTTCAGCTCAACGCGATATATGGATATATAACATAAAAACCGACACTTATTTTCAAATAACTTCATCAAAAAAGAACGATCATTCACCTTCTTGGGACGCATTGGGTAATTTGTATTACATAGGTGCTGAAAGTGGTCGTTATAATATTTATAAACAAGCTATCAATGATGATGGTTCAATAAATGAATCCTCAAAAAAATTAACGAACCAGAATAATAACGGGGTAGTTTCTTTCTCTGTAAGTGATAATGGATCTGTAGTCTATACAACACTTTTTAACCTTTACAAAATTAATAACGGACAATCAGATAAAATAAATTTAATTATTAAGACAGATTATAAGTTTGAAACTGAATATGAAGTTTCTACAACATCAGATATATCGGATTTTGATGTTTCTCCTAACGGAAAATTAATTGCTCTTGAAATCGATGGAGAAATTTTTGTTAAGCAAAATGATAAAGACAGAAAAATCTCCAATAATGTAAGTAACCATTTGTTTAGAGATAGGAACCCTCAATGGATTAGCAATACAGAGTTATTGTTTGTTTCAGATAGAGATGGACAAAATGAAATATACAAAGCTGTTTCAAATGATTCTCTTGTTGGATTAGATAGGAGCTTGAAGATTTCAATTGAGAAACTAACTGAAAGTAATGAAGATGTTTATAATGTTTTGGTTTCACCAAATCATAAAAAATTGGCTTACAGAGTAGGGATAGGAAACTTAATGATAGGCGACATAAAGGATGGAAATATATTCAATAGTACTTCTTATTATTCTGGTTGGGCAGAGGCAGAAGATTTAAGCTGGAGTCCAGACAGTGAGTATATTGCTTATTCCCAGGAAGACTTGAACTTTGATAGTGAGATTTTCATTCAATCTGTAGAGAATCCGAAATATAAATTAAATATTTCTATGCACCCTAGAAGTGACAGAGCTCCTACTTGGAGTCCTGATGGTAAAAAATTAGCATTCATTTCAAATAGAAGTGGAAATAGAGGAGGTATAGATTATGATGTTTGGATGGTGTGGTTAAAAAAAGAAGATTGGGAGCAATCGAAAATTGATAGAGAAAATGGAGACTACTATGAAGAAAAAAAAGTTGATGATGGTAAGAAAAAGAAAAATATTACAGTATTAATCGATAAAGAAAGAATTTTTGATAGACTAACAAGAATTACTAAATTACCAGATGATGAATACGGAGGTATGTTTGGTCCTGATAGTAAATATGTATATTATTCAGCAACAGATCCATCAACAAATAATAGGACTTTTTTTAAAGTTGAATTAGATGGCAGTAATCCAAAAGCAATTAAACAAACTTCAAAAATCAGAAGAGTTGAATACATCGATGGAAAATTTTATTTTATTTCAAGTGGAGGTACGTTAAATGAACTCAATCCCGAGGGAGATAAAATTACCTCTCTTCCTCATAAAGCAAAATATAAAGAAAATTTTATTGCCAAGAACAACCAAATTTACAGTGAAGGGACTCGCGCACTGACTATGGGGTTCTATGATCCTAATTTTCATGGATATAACTGGGAGTCTTTGATTAATAAATACAAACCATTAGCATTAAAAGCAAGTACAGAACAAGACTACATTTTTGTATTTAATTTGTTATTGGGTCAATTAAATGCTAGTCACATGGGGTATCGAGCGAAAACTTCTGAACGCAAAAACGATGATAATATTGGATTATTGGGATTAGAGGTAAAAAATATTTTAGGAGGAGTTCAAATTGATTATGTACTGAAAAATTCAGTAGCAAACAAATCAAAAGTAAACTTAAAAGTTGGTGATACTATCATAAGAGTTAATAATAAAGTTATAAATAATAATACAAATTTTTATAGCTTGTTAAAAAATACAGAAGTAGAAGAGGTTTTATTAACAATGAGTAATGAAAAAGATGTTATTGTTAGAACTTCTAATAGTCTAAGAAACTTACAATATGAGGCTTGGGTAGAATCAAGAAGAGAATTGGTAAAAAAATATTCAAATGGAAAGTTAGGGTACATACATATTAGAGGTATGAATACAACGAGTTTTGAGAGTTTTGAACGTGAGTTGAAAGCAAGTGGCTATGGTAAAAAAGGAATTGTAATTGATGTTCGCTATAACGGTGGTGGTTGGACCACTGATCGTTTAATGACAGTTTTGAATGTTGATCAACATGCATATACAATTCCAAGGGGTGCAGCTGCAGACTTAAATAAAGATAACATAAATTTTAAAAACAACTACCCTTTTAACGAACGTGCAATTTTAACAGTTAATACAAAACCTACGGTAGCTATATGTAATGAAAATAGTTATTCAAACGCAGAAATTTTTTCACATGCATACAAAAATCTTGGGTTAGGTAAATTAGTTGGGCAGCCTACATTTGGTGCAGTTATATCAACTGGCAGCTATAGTTTATCAAAGGGTTATGTTCGAATGCCATTTCGTGCATGGTATGTTAAAAAGTCTAATTTAAATATGGAAAATGATTCTCCTGCGGTACCAGATTATTTGGTTGAGAACGCACCAGGTTGGGTAGCTAGAGGAGAAGATGATCAATTAAAAAAGGCTGTTGAAGTTTTACTTGAGGAAATTAAATAATATTGGTTTTAAAAATTTCTTGAATAATATTTTTAAATAAAAATTATTTTGAGAGGATTTTATAAATTAAAAGGTCATAATTTTGAGTTTTTGGTACAAGTACCACTTCAACACTATTTTAAAATGAAATTATGTTGTTCAAGGAAAGTTTCGTTTAATTATTTTTATTTTCAAAAATTTTAAGTATGCGTTTTTTATTCACTCTCCTTTTACTACCCCTTTTCTCAATTGCGCAAGATCAACTTTCATTAGATTATTATTTTCCAGATTACTCTAACTATAATAAACAAATACCTACTCCAGAGTCTGTAATTGGTCATAAAGTGGGAGAATGGCATATTTCACATGACAAATTAGTTGAGTATATGTATACATTGGCAGATGTATCAGATCGAATTTCTATTGAAAAAAGAGGAACAACTTATGAAGGTCGCCCTCTTGTTTTGCTTACAATAACAAGTCCTGAAAACCATAAAAATATTAAATCTATTCAACAAAATCATATTGCTGCCACCAATGGCAAAATCGTTGGAGTCGATAGGCCTATAGTTGTTTATCAGGGCTTCTCCATTCATGGTAATGAGGCTAGTGGCTCTAACGCAAGTCTTTTGCTTGCATATCATTTAGCAGCTTCAAATAGTAATGAAACGATAAAACAATTAGATTCCACCGTTATTCTTTTCGATCCTTCATTAAACCCTGACGGTCTACAACGATTTTCAAATTGGGTGAATTCCAATAAAAATATGCTGTTAAATCCTGATCCTAATGATCGAGAATACAACGAGGTTTGGCCTGGTGGGCGAACCAACCATTATTGGTTTGATATGAACCGCGATTGGCTTCCCGTTCAGTTACCCGAATCTCGTGTTCGTATTAAAACGTTCCACAATTGGTTGCCTAATATTTTGACTGATCATCACGAAATGGGTACTAACGCAACTTTCTTTTTTCAACCAGGAATTCCATCAAGAACTCATCCGCTAACTCCTTTATTAAATCAAAAGTTAACAGAACAAATTGGGAAATATCACGCTTCAGCTCTAGATGAAATAGGGTCATTATATTATTCTAAGGAGAGTTTCGACGACTTTTACTATGGTAAAGGATCTACTTTCCCAGACATAAATGGTAGCATAGGTATTTTATTTGAGCAATCGAGTTCCCGTGGACACATTCAAGAAAGCGCCAATGGAATTCTCACCTTTCCATTTACAATTAGAAACCAACTTACTGCAGGTCTTTCTACTCTAAAAGCGGCATATAATATGCGTGAGCAACTCTTAGAGTATCAATATAACTTTTTTAAAGATAATCTCCAGAAAGCAAAAAAAGAAAGCGCGAGTGCTATTGTTTTTGGAGATACTACAGATGCGGCGAGAAGCTACCACTTGGCAGAAATCCTTATGCGTCACAATATTAAAGTCCACGGATTATCCTCCGATCAAATAATTGAAGGGAAAGCATATAAAAAAGGAGCTGCCTATGTTGTACCAAAAAACCAAAAAAATCGGGCTCTCATTGAGGCTATGTTTGAAACAAGAACAAAATTTCAAGACAGTTTATTTTATGATATATCGGCATGGACATTACCCATGGCATTCAACTTGGATTACGACACAAAGGTAAATGTACAAATCGCTGGAAATCATATTAAAATGGCAACCATTCCTGTACCTAAAGATGTGAATTACAGTCCTTATGCCTATCTTATGTCTTGGAGTGATTATTACAGCCCAAAAGCATTACATGAAATTGGAAGTGCTGGAATTAGAGCCAAGGTGGCAATGAAACCATTTACTGTAAGCAACCAGCAATATGATTTCGGCACTATTTTAATTCCCGTTCAAAACCAAAATAAATCAAAGAAAGTACTTCATGAATTTTTACAAAACGTATCGCAAAAAGCGCATGTAAATATACAAGGCGTATCTAGCGGTTTAACCCAAGGTCCCGACTTAGGAAGTAATAATTTTAGAACTGTTCGTATGCCTAAAATTGCATTGATTGTAGGTAGTGGAATAAGTTCCTATGATGCTGGCGAACTATGGCATTTGTTAGATACACGCTATGAAATTCCAGTGACTAAATTAGACGTAGCGCAGTTAGTGCGCGCAGATTTAAGTAGGTATACTACCATTATTATTCCAAAAACAAGAGATCTATTCAGTGATGACTTTGCAACACCTATCAAGGAATGGGTCAAAGACGGAGGAACACTTATTGCCTACCAAAATGCATTGCGCTGGGTGAATAAAAACAATTTAATGCAAGTCGAGTTTGAGCAAGAATCATTAACTGCTACTGGAATTAGTTTTGAGCAACGCAGAAATTTTACAGGTGCGCAGGGTATTGGGGGCGCTATTTTTGAAGTAGCATTAGACAGATCACACCCAGTGAACTTCGGAATTAAGAATGACCAAATGCCAGTATTTAAAAACAACACTTTATTTGTTGCTCCTGATAAAAACAGTTACAACAACCCTATTCAATACACCAAATCTCCGTTACTTAGTGGATATATTTCTGAGGAAAAACTAGCGTTATTAAAAGAAACGGTTTCATTTAAAAGTAAGTCTTTAGGAAGAGGTATTGTTATCGGATTTACTGACAACACTAATTTTAGAGCCTTTTGGTATGGAACTAATAAATTGCTAGCGAACAGCTTGTTTTTTAGTTCTGAAATGTAAAATTTAAAAACTTTTACCCTGATAAAATGGTTCCTGTACCAATTCAGGCACGTGGGTAACTATTTCTCAAAAATAAAAAAGGACGAATATCAAAAAATATGAGTTTGTCCCGTTTGGTGGAGCAGAGAGGAGTAAAATCGAACTATTTCGGTCAGGACTTAACTATTTTACTAAAAAGTTATTTCCAAGAATAAATTTTTATTTTTAGGCATAATGCTGTGGAGACTAGGGGAGCGAAATCTAACTATTTTGAGACTGATTTAATTCTTCTTCTTTTAAATAATTAAAGGCTCTTTTCGTTTTTTTTTTTTTTACATTTAAAAGATGAAAAAACGTTTACTTCTCCTTTTTGGATTTTTTGTTTCTCCACTTTTATTTAGTCAAATTTTAACCGTTAATTCTGGATCCTCCGTGTCCATTGCTTCAGGTAGCTCTGTTACCCTTGGCAGTTTGGACATTGCTCCTTCGGATACTTACGTGATTAGCGGTGACAATGCAGTGTCTCGTTCTGCTTCTGCAATTACTGCGGGAGATAATAGCTCTGTGTCTCGGGTGTATAGCACTACAGCCTTGCTTTCAGGTTTTACAGGCACGCTTACCTTTTCATACCTTGATGGAGAGCTTAATGATATAGAAGAAACTGATCTTGTTTTAGAACTTCAAGCAGACGACGATAGCTGGACGTCATACACAGGAACTGTTGATGAAACAAACAATACGGTTAGCTATACCTTTACTGATGCAGTATCTTTTAAAGCCGTAACAGCAAGCGCAGCAGGTGCTACACTAACCATTGAAGACCTAAGCTCAGCTATAAGCAGTATCTACGTTTATCCTAACCCAACTGCCAATCGAATCTACATACAAGCAGAGAACATAATAAAAGCAGAAATCTTTGATCTTATGGGAAGAAGAGTACACAGCACAAATCAAGACCAAATCGATTTAAGTAACAACAG
>ERZ1048068.784-NODE-784-length-26944-cov-5.094314_pt1 | contig 26944 bp, 24 predicted proteins | sample MGYA00383098_ERZ1048068 | MGnify/ENA primary metagenome ERZ1048068 (study PRJEB29581, sample SAMEA5548368) | metagenome | biome: marine; feature: coastal; material: water | depth 1 m | study: Short-term variability in the microbial, nano- and picoplankton dynamics... | reverse complement strand
CGGACTTCTATCACCAACGCTTTAACGTCCTGGTATGCACCACTATTATTGAGACCGGCATCGATATTCCCAGCGCCAACACAATCCTTATTGAGCGTGCCGATCGCTTTGGTCTGGCGCAACTGCACCAGCTGCGTGGCCGTGTCGGACGCTCCCATCACCAGGCCTACGCCTATCTGTTAACACCTCATCCCAAGGCGATGACCGATGATGCCAGAAAACGTCTCGACGCTATCTCTGCCGCAGATCATCTGGGCTCCGGTTTTACCCTGGCGACCAACGATCTGGAGATTCGCGGTGCCGGTGAACTGCTCGGTGAGGAACAGAGCGGTCATATTCAGGCAATCGGCTTTACCCTGTACATGGAAATGCTCGAACGCGCGGTCAAAACCATCCGCCAAGGCAAGCAGCCTGAACTTGGCGCTGGCATGGATCAGGGTATCGAGGTCAACCTGCATCTGCCAGCCCTGATACCCGATGACTACCTGCCCGATGTAAATATGCGCCTGACCCTCTATAAGCGCCTCGCCAACTGCGAGACGGATATTCAACTTCACGAATTGCAGGTCGAGATGATCGATCGCTTTGGTCTTTTACCAGAGCCCGTCAAAACCCTCTTCGAACTGGCAAAACTCCGCCAGACCGGCGAACAGCTCGGGCTGTTAAAAATTGAGGCCGGCCCCAATGGCGGCAGACTGAAATTCAGCGCCAGCACCAGCGTTGAACCAATTACTATTATTCAGATGGTCCAGACACATCCGGGCATTTTCCGCTTGCAAAACAATGACCAACTGAGTTTCACTATGCCTATGGAAAGCGCCACTGAACGTGTTGACGGGGTAACTGAAATTCTTAGCCAGCTACTACCGCAAGCGGATGCTTAACCAGCGTTCAACAGATTGCAGTAAGGGAATCAGCTCAGGTACAGGCTCAGATATGAACAAGCCAGACATCAACAGAGATCAACAGCATACGTCTTCACGGCTTGCAGAGCGCCTAGGGACTCTTGCCTGTGCCCTGATCGCTCTGACAATAGCCATTAGTCCTGTTACTGCCCAGGAGACAAATGATCCCCAGTCACTCCCCTGGTATCAGGTGGAAGTGGTTATCTTCACCCAACAGGGATATGCCGGCAGTGAACAGCCACCGCGAAAATACCGTCTCGACTTCCCGGAAAATATTCTGCAACTGCTCGATACTGACTATATTGGCAATAATTACCCAATCGTCGATGTCGATGCGCCGCAACCTGAGCGAATCATACCCGTAGTTGAAGTCGAAGACCCGGCGCTGGCTTTCGCCGCTTCCGCATTTGACTTCAGCCTAAGTAACCCGGCCGCTGGCGAGCCCCTGCTGACCCCTCTTCTGCCATCTTCCCAAACCACAGAAGTTGACAGCGAAATGACTCCGGCAGAATCTGCAGCAGAACTCGAACAAAGGCAAATCGAAGAGCAAGAGGAAGTCTATATTCCACAATATGAAAAACCCTTCGTTAAACTGGACAGGGAGTTGCGCGACCTCAATGACAGTGCCAGGGCTCTGGACCGTCGCGCAAAATACAATGTGGTTTTTCACCAAGCCTGGCGTTTTGCCGCCGATAAAAATGCTGCTGATCCCTGGGTACTAATCAAGGCCGGCAAGCAATTCCAGGATCGCTTCGAAATCGAAGGTAGCCTGCGCTTTTACAAATCGCGCTTTCTGCATTTTCAAGCGGATCTCTGGCTGGCAAGTTTTGCAGACAATAACGTTGAACCGGCAAAATGGATTGAACCTCCGGCCTTCCCCTCAATACCCGAACCCAGCTTAAGTGATCAGCAGGCCAATCGGCAAAGTCTCGACGTTTCGATCAATGAGGCGCAACTGGAGAATTTCTTTATTGGCACTTTGGGAAGGGAAAACGTGGCTTTAAACAGCCTAGCAATCGACAGTGCGTCAATAGAGAGAGTCGACCCACCACAGGAAGAAGCACCTGCTGCGCTTCAACCCGCCAGCTACCCGGTGTCAAGCCTATGGGTTTTTAACCAGTCAAAACGTCTGGAAGAACAGCAGAGCTATTATCTGGATCACCCCAAAATGGGGATCTTGGTCACTATCAAATCTCACCAGGTCGAGATAACTAATCCCCTTGAAGAAGAGATGCAGCCAGAGAGCGACGCGGGGACTACTAACAATTAAGCGCTAGTTAACTTCAGCTGCCTGCGGCAGATTAAGTTCCTGATCAACAAAGATTAGCGCCTCCGGATCAAAACCGAGTTCGGTAACCCGCGCTATAAACTCTTTCCGCAACGCCAGACTAATAGTTGGAGTTCTCGCCAACAGCCACAAATAGTTTTTACTGTTTCCGGCAACAAAGGCGTATTGATAGTCCGCCTTGTCCAGTTGAAAAATAATATATGAGCCATAAAAAGGGCCGAAAAACGACACCTTTAAATGCCCCTGCTGCTGGTCGCCAACAAAATAAGCCCTGCCCTCGGCTTCCTGCCAGGCATTATCCTCTGTTGAATAGCCTCGGTTAATCACCCGGATGCCACCGTCTTCACGAAGGGCATAATCAGCAGTGACATTGCTCAAGCCGCGCTCAAAAGAATGATCGAGGCGCGCTACCTCATACCAGCGACCCAGATAGCGTTGCTTGTCAAAACCCTCAATGGCCACCACACCCTGCGGTGAACCCAGGCAGCCGGCGAGTAATGCTATAAGCAGAGCGGGAATGAGTACTGAGAGTAAAAGCTTTAGCAAAACACTATCCTCAATCAATAAAGGTCAGCGCAAATTATAATGCAAATTTTTCAGGAAGATCCGATGTCTGGCTAGTGCTTCCAGACTAGATTGGCAAAATGTCTAAAATCCTTAGACAAGGCTGGCTCATCGGCCACATCAGATTGCCAGAGCCGGTCCATTATCCAGATGGCAAAGCCGGCAAACAGCACATGTGGATTGAGATAACCCATAATACTGTTAAGCAGCAAGAGACCCATGGGAACAGCCATAAACAGACATAGAAGCGAGATGTAGCTGCCAACGAGCATACGCCCAAAGGGCATGGAAAATAACACCGCAAGGTTTCCTATAACCCCGCAGCACTCTTGCTTATCGTCCACTTTTAGCGCGTAAATCCTGTCTCTGTGTATCAAAAGGTAGAGGATCAATACAAGACCAATAACCGGCAACCAACTATAACCTGAGCCACTCAGCATCGTGACAATATTTTGCTGCACCAACGCTGGGGCCAAAAATGGATACAACAGCATATCCGCTGACAGTAGCCACCAACCAAAAAAGTAGCCCAGCGATAACAGGCGGACCAAATTACTCAAAAGACCTAACAAAACTATCAGCGAGATCAGGCAACAGTAGCCAAACAGCGCCAGATAATTGACCTCATCAAGTAACAACCAGCCAGCACTCGCGGTGATAATCAGCATCGGCGCACCGATACAAAAAACCACATCAGCCAGTAAATAAAGATTGGTATACAGGCAATGAAGCACTCTTATCGCAATGGCCTGATAAGTACCCAGGGATTGGGCGAGAAAGATGCCGATACCGGTCGTTGAGCACCACTGTTTAATGTTCAGTTGCGTAGCCCACAGCGTCGGGGAAAATGACAGTGCAACCAGCAGCAATATAGCCCAGGCCTGAGTGTATATGGAGGTGGTGAACAAACCGAAAAGGTTACCAAGCAAGTAATCAGTGACGATTATGCCGAGAAGAGACCAGGCATTCACCACGATCAAAATCAAAAACACGCGCTGCAGCTTACGAATCATTGGCGAACTCCAGCGCCACATACGCAAAACCAACAGGCGTTTTATGCCTGAAAAACACTGTCAAATCCATGACAAGATCTCCTTATCCTAAGCCCAAATCATTTAGGCCTGTCCCTGCCTGTTTTATCAGGCAGCGTCCCGCATCCGGACGCTTTTAAACTGTAGCTGACCTTTGCCAACGATGCCAACTATTGAATTGGCAACTGCAAGCGACTACTACAGTTTTTCCTGCTCAGCCAAGTTGCCGGTGACCTCAATGCCGTTAGGCACCTGCAATGTCGATGTCGGGAAGGCAACTTCAGCCTGATTGGCCTCGATGATAGCGGCAACCTTTAGCAGCACATCCTGCTTGACCTGGTGATATGTTGCCCAGTCGGTGGTCTTGGTAAACACATAGATAAAAAAGTCCAGCGAGCTGGCGGCGAACTTGTTGAAGTTGACCATCATAATTAAGTTGCTATCAATATCCGGATGTTCACTCAACATGGTTTTGACCTGATCGACAATGGCATCCATCTTGTGCAGATCATCGTAGCGAATACCCACCGTTTCATGAATTCTGCGGTTGGTCATCCGCGACGGGTTTTCGACCGATATATTGGCAAAGGCGGCATTGGGAATATACAGCGGGCGCTTGTCAAAGGTGCGGATACGGGTCAGTCGCCAGCCAATATCTTCAACGGTGCCCTCAATCTCTTTATCTGGCGAACGCACCCAGTCACCCACAGAAAAGGGTCTGTCCAAATAGATCATCAGACCGCCGAAGAAATTTGCCAGCAGATCTTTTGCCGCAAAACCCATGGCAATACCACCAATGCCACCAAAGGCCAGCAAACCGGAGATACTGTAGCCAAACAGCTGCATAGCGATCAGCACTGCGGTAATAATCACCGCCGCACGCAGCAGTTTGCCAACGGCTCGAACCGTGGTTTCATCTAAGGGTTTTGAAATAAAGTCGGGGTGAACCAGGTTGCGCTCGGCGCGCTTGATAAAGTTGGTTAAGAACAGCGAGCCGAGAAAGATCAGGGCAATGCGATTGACCGGGTCTACAAGGGCATAGAGCCCGGAGTCCATCTTTTGCGCGGCAACGCCGGCGGCAAAGTTGATACCCAGAATCCATATCAGCCAAAGTAGTGGCTTGCGACAGGCTTCTATGAAGGCGTCATCCCACACTGTGAAGGTTTTCGCGGTATGCGCCTCAAGTTTGTCGACAATCCGATTGACCACGAAGCCCAGACTCAGGGCGACAACCACAATCAAAAATAACTCGATCACCCAGAGATATTGCTCGCCTGTTAAATTCACCAACCAGCTTTCTATTTTGCCCATCATTTACCCTATTTTTTGATCTGCTATCTATTTTTTATAATTTTTCCAGCCGTACCAGGGTATCGACCCTGCGAAAGTTAGTCTCCAGCTCCGACCAACTGACAGATTTTGTTTTCTGCATGGCCGCGATCCTCTCACTCTGGGGGATGCTGTTTGCAGTCATATAATCCAGCACTTCCAGTGCTCCAATACGGTCGTTACAGACCAGAATCATATCGCAACCAGCTTTCAGGGCAAGTTCGGCTTTGCGCTGATAACCACCGGCGACATCTGCTCCCTTCATCGCCAGGTCGTCGCTAAAGATCACGCCGTTAAACCCGAGCTTCTCACGAAGAATATCGCGCAGCCAAAAGGATGAAAAGCCCACCGCATGCGGATCGATTGCAGGAAAGGTGATATGAGCCGGCATAATGCCCGCCAGCGCTGGGCAGAGTGCCACAAATGGCCGTAGATCATGATCCCAGAGCTGCTGCCAGTCACGGCGATCCACCGGTGCCTCAATATGGCTGTCGGCAAATATACCGCCATGGCCGGGGAAATGCTTTCCGGTCGCCGCCATTCCGGCCTCATTCATCCCCTGAATAAAGGCGCCGGCAATAGCAATCACCTGCTCGGGCTGATCAGAAAAAGCTCTATCGCCAATAATACTACTGGTATCACGATCAACATCGAGTACCGGGGCAAAGCTGATATCCAACCCACTGGCAATTACTTCAGACGCCATCAACCAGCCGCAATCCCGCGACAGGGTCAATCCAGCCTCGCGATCCCTGGCCACCAGGTCACCCAACTGCTGCATGGCTGGCAGCGAACTATAGCCATCGCGGAATCGCTGCACCCGACCCCCTTCCTGGTCTACAGCAATCAACAAATGAGGCGCTACCGCTCTTATCTGCGCGACCAGGGCCGCGACCTGCTGACGACTCTGGACATTGCGCGCAAACAGAATAACGCCGCCTACCTGGGCATTTTGCAGCAGTTGTATTTCATCATCGGCCAATGCAGTGCCAGCCAGGTCGAGCATGAGTCGTCCATGTAATATATCGGGCATTATTGTTTCCAGCAAAAGTGGGTTATCGAGTCAAATTATTAAATCAGCAGCTAAAGGCTAAAAAGTTACACCTGTTTTTAGACAAGTTTATTCTTTCACAGCACCACGCTATTCCATAAAGAAATTTTACCTGAAAAACACCATAGCGAAGTCAAAAATTATTTTTTATGTTTTCCAGTGAGTTATGAAAAACAGTTCAAGCAGAGCTTTTGCTTAACCACGCAACTGAGGGGCTAAATCGAGAAATGGCCTTATGCAACGACACTTAGAAAGTGCTATTTTCGACGGCGCAGAAGGAGGTGAATCATGGGTAAAAGTGTTCCTACTCTACATCAGTGGTACCAAAATATAGCTGACAAAAGACTTTTTGAAGTCATTGCAATTGATGAATATACCGCCCTAATCGATATCCGCTATGCCGAGCCCAGCGCTGAAAATGGGGCTTACAGTCTCGGCTGCGATGAAAATTGCGATATGGATGTTTTGAGTTTTGACGAATGGTCACAGTTGGTGGTTGTTCCGGCCCGCGCACCACTGGACTGGCGCAGCGCTATTGGCTGGAACACAAACTCACGGATAATCGCTGACGATATTGTGATGCCCCATCCCGACAGCAACGCAATGGACGCAATCGAAGCCGCTGACTATTTATTCGGCTGGGACGAATTCTAGTATTTTCTAAGCTGGTTGTGCTGCGCTTTGATAAAAGCTGTCAGCACTGTCAAAAGCTGTCAGCACTACCGGTGAAGAAAATAAAAAAACAGGCATCAATTAATCAGAATTTTGACGATCTCCAGCTTCGCTCATGCGAATATGCCGCAATATAATTTTTGCTGCACTGGCGGCATCGTCAACCACCTCGATAAGATTGAGTTCCGACTCCGCAAGACAGCCCTCTGCCAGCATGCGCTGACGCATCCAGTCAATAAGACCGCTCCAAAATGAAGTTCCCACGAGAATAATGGGAAAGGCCTCAACCTTGCGAGTTTGCACCAGCGTCAGGGCCTCGAACAACTCATCGAGAGTACCAAACCCTCCGGGGAAAATAACAAACCCCACCGCATGTTTTACAAACAGGTACTTGCGCACAAAAAAGTAACGAAAATCCAGGGCAATATCCTGATAGGGGTTGGGGGCCTGTTCAAAGGGAAGATCAATATTTAAACCTACTGATGGAGTCGGTGTGGCATAACAGCCACGATTGGCACCCTCCATTATCCCCGGGCCACCACCGGTAATCACCGGTATACGCTCCTCCCCAAGCAGTTTGCCGAGTTCTTCGGCCTGGCGGTAGTAACGATTCCCCTCATCGAGCCTGGCGCCGCCGAACACCGTGACTGCGACGCCGAGTTTGAGTAATTTCTCTGTACCGTCGACCAGTTCAGACTGTATACGCAGTACTCTCCAGGCTTCCTGCACCTTAGATTCAAGCATAAAAATTTCCTTTTGTTTTCTTTAAAGATAGTTTAACTTGCGCCACAGGGATTACTGTATATAATCACAGTTAACCGATTGAGGATAATTCTATGCAACGCTTAACTGCCCGACAGCAACAAATCTTTGATTTGATTCGTGACAACCTCGACGAGACCGGCTATCCGCCAACTCGAGCAGAAATTGCCCAAAAACTGGGTTTTCGTTCTGCTAATGCCGCCGAAGACCATCTGCGCGCACTGGCCAGAAAAGGGGTTATTGAAATGATACCCGGCGCATCGCGGGGTATTCGTATTGTTGAGCAATTTTCAGGAATTCCCATCGTCGGCAGTGTTGCCGCTGGCGAACCGATTCTATCTGAGCAGCATATCGAAGATTACCAGGAGGTACCCTCCAGCACCTTCCAGCCCCATGCCGATTACTTCTTACGTGTGCAGGGCCAAAGTATGATGGATGTGGGTATTATGGATGGAGACCTACTCGCCGTTCACCAGCAGCCGACTGCGGAGAACCAACAGATTGTGGTCGCTCGTGTTGACGGTGAAGTAACGGTGAAACGTCTCAAACACACTAGCCGCAAGCACGAGATTCAACTGCTGCCAGAGAATCGCGACTACTCACCTATAATCGTAGACTTACGGGACCAGGAGTTTTCTATTGAAGGGCTTGCGGTTGGGGTAGTTCGAGTCGGGATGTAAAAACATGCACTGAAGGGTCGGAAGCAGGATTCGGCGACTGAAAGCCCACCTCAAGCCGGCATCGGATTGCATGCAAAACGATAGTCTGCCACTGGTGTGCCAGCGATCACATGTTCCTGCAGGATACGCTCTATCACCTCAGGTGTGCAGCTATGGTACCAGGTGCCGTCCGGATAGCTGACCATAATAGGCCCCTGAACACAGATCCGCAGACAGTCTGCCTTGGATCGGTAAACCCCCTCCTCCACATCGTAGAGCCCTAGCTCTTTAATACGACGCTTCAAATAATCCCAAGACTGATCAGCTGCTTGCTGTGAGGCACACTTCCCCGCCGTACACAGGAATAGATGCTGCCTGTAGCTGCTGATTTTGCGCCGCTCGGCGAGCTGTTTGAGAATATCGTCGGAAATCATTTTTTTCTTAAGAGTGCTACTCGAACCACTGCACTCAGTGCAGGGTATGCGCTTTGGTCTCGTCGGCTTCAGTCTGTGGAAACGGCTCTTCACCCATATCAAAGGCTTTTTGCAGACCGGCATCCATCATGCTCTTGGCCACTTCGATATGCTTGCCATCCAGATAGGCCATAACTTCAGGAGCGAAGTTAATACGTACCAGAGGCTCGTCGGAACCAGGGCGCTGCAGGGCAACTTCACCACTTTCCAACATAACTAATTCGAATTCTGCAAGGGGCATAAAAAATACTCTGTATTATCAATAACCGGATTGTGTGTTAAAGATTGGCTTCTAAGAAGGAACAGCTCATAAGTCAATTAAGCTTGTATGTAAGTTTAACAGCTGCAGCAAGTGCTGTTAACCACTTACGGGAGATTATTAAAACTCAACCATCATCTCGCGCTGTCTTTCGACAAGTTCCTGCATATTACTAAGCCATAATTGTGCACGCTGAATACTCCAATCGACGACTTCGGGGGCGTCGATAGCAATCAGCGGCAACCGATCTACGTCCATCTCGGCCTTGCGAATGGTTGGCAGCAGATAAATATAGCGATGCGCCTTGAGCAACTCACTGACCCAAGACTGGGGATCATTTTGCAGGTTTTGCAACTCTGTAGCCTCACCCGGTGTCTTGCCCTGCTCCGCCAGCAGTTGGACCAGTGTATTGGCACACTCGACGGCGTTTAGTTCTTGCAACTTGTAGGTTTCAGCGACATTTCGGCAGTGCCACAACCAGGCTTGATGCAGCTGAACGGCAACGGATTGCGTCAAGGCCGTGCTGTGCGATGCTCTGGGCTTGGCTAGATTAGTATCGGCCTGCGCAGCCACAGTTAAAAGCTGTCGGGCAAACAACAACTTTTGATTGACGGCTGAAAGATAGGTTGAAACCACGCTTTACTTGCTAGCCTTTTCAGCAGCCAGCCACTTGCCATTGTTATAGAAAGCACTCCAGCCAGTAGGCTTGCCGTCATCTTCACTGCGCACATACTGCTCTTTGGTCTTTCTGCTGTAGCGCACAATGGTTGGCAGACCATCGGGATCTGTCTGCGGCGCAGTCAGTAAGAACTGGTACTTCTGATCGATCTGGTCTTTGTAGGGCAGCAATTCCTGAACAGTTGGGGCGCGAGTTTCTCGGTGCTTGGGAAACTGGCTGGCAGCCAGGAATAGGCCGGATGCACCATCGCGCAACACATAGTGGTCATCCACCTTGAGACAGCGCAATTCAGGCATAGCAATCGGGTCGACCTTTGGCGGTGCCGCTTCGCCATTACGGAGTAATTTACGCGTATTTTTACACGGCTCTCCTGGTGCAGACTCACCGGTACAACCGAAGTATTTTCCAAAGCGGCCGGTTTTAAGCTGCATCTCACTGGCACATTTATCACATTCGAGAACCGGACCCTCGTAGCCCTTGATGATGTACTGCCCTTCTTCCACCTCAAAGCCACTGCAGTCCGGGTTGTTGCCACAGACGTGGAGCTTGCGCTTTTCGTCAATTAGGTAGCTGTCCATCGAGGTGTTACAAATCTTACAGCGATGCTTGTGCATCAGCAGTTTGGATTCAGCTTCATCATCTTCATCGATATTGACCGCTTCATCACCAGGGGTCAGGTTGATGGTTTGCTTGCAGCGCTCCTTTGGCGGCAGCGCATAACCGGAACAACCGAGGAACACACCGGTGCCAGCAGTGCGAACCATCATCGGGCGGCCACACTGGCTACAGGCTATATCGGTTTCTGTGGGAGAATTGGGACGCATACCGCCATCCGCATCTTTTGCGCTCTCAACCTTTTGGCTGAAGTCGCGATAAAAGCGGTTGAGGAGATCTTTCCAATTCAGGGTACCACTGGCAATTTCATCGAGGTGTTCTTCCATGGTGGCAGTGAACCCGTAGTCCATCAGGTCGTTAAAATTCTCACTGAGACGGTCGGTGACCACATCGCCAATCTTTTCTGCAAAGATACGTTTGTTCTCGATGCGCACATAGCCGCGATCCTGAATGGTAGAAATAATTGCCGCGTACGTCGAGGGTCGACCTATTCCGCGCTTCTCCAATTCTTTGACCAACGAGGCTTCAGAAAAACGCGCCACCGGCTTGGTAAAGTGCTGCTGTGGCACCAGCACCAGAAGATCCATCGAATCACCCTTTTGCAGATCCGGCAATTCGCGGTCATCGTCGTTCTTACGGCTGGCTGGCATCACCGCCAGGTAGCCATCAAAGCGGGTCACTCGACCCTTGGCGGTCATCTCATAGTCACCGGCAGTCACGGTAATTGATGTGGCGGTAAACTGTGCCGGCGTCATCTGACAGGCGACAAACTGTTGCCAGATAAGCTGGTAGAGTTTGCGTGCATCAACCTCCATATCACCAAGGCTGCCCGGGGCAATATCGATATTGGATGGCCGAATCGCTTCGTGAGCTTCCTGAGCACCGGACTTGCTGCCGTAGACCTTGGGTTCATCGGGCAAGTAGCGGTCACCATGACGCAATCTAATATAGTCGCGACAGGCATTGACCGCATCCTCACTGAGGTTGGTAGAATCGGTTCGCATGTAGGTGATATAGCCGGCCTCATAGAGACGCTGGGCCATCATCATGGTTTTCTTAACCCCAAAGCCCAGTCGCGTGCTCGCCGCCTGCTGCAGCGTCGAAGTAATAAACGGCGCAGAGGGCTTTGATGAAGTCGGTTTGTCCTCGCGCTTGGCAACACTGTAATCAGCGGGCTGGAGTGTCGCCAGCACTGTATCAGTCTCAGCTTTATTTGCCGGACGGAAGGCCTTGCCGAGATATTTTTTGACTTCAAAGCGAATCTTGTTTTGCTCTGATGTTTCGGCATCCTGGGAGGTGCTGGCTTCAAGGTCAGCGTGGACAGTCCAGTATTCCTCGGGGATAAATGCGCGAATTTCACGTTCGCGCTCGACAATCATCTTTAGGGCTACAGATTGAACTCGACCAGCTGATAGACCGCGACCGACCTTCTCCCACAGCAGGGGGGAAACCATAAAGCCAACCACCCGATCGAGAAAGCGGCGCGCTTGCTGGGCATCGACGCGGTTGGTATTGAGCATTCCAGGCTTTTCAAAAGCCTCGCGAATCGCCTTTTTGGTAATCTCGTTGAAAACCACCCGCTTGTAGCGCTCATCTTCACCACCGATCACCTCTTGCAGGTGCCAGGCAATTGCCTCCCCCTCGCGATCCAAATCCGTTGCCAGATAAATAGTGTCGGCGTTCTTGGCCAGCTTTTTTAATTCGGCAACGACTTTTTCCTTACCGGGCAGTGTTGCATATTCCGCCTTCCAGTCATTTTCCGGGTCTATACCCATACTCTTTATAAGCTGGGACTTGGCTTTGGCCGCTTTGTGCACAACCTTCTGTTCCGGGGTCATTTTTCTTGTCAGAGCAGCCTGTCGTGCACGCTCTTTAGGATCGGAGGGAGTTCGATTACCGCCGGTGGGCAAGTCGCGAACATGACCAACACTGGATTTTACGACGAAGTCATTGCCCAGATAGCGATTGATCGTTTTGGCTTTTGCTGGTGACTCAACAATTACAAGTGATTTACCCATAGGGGCTGTTTTTCCCTTTTTGCGCTGACCAAATTATTGGCCATGCTTGAAATATTTTTACCCGCTGACAGCAGGTATTACCGACTAAGGTGCGCATATATACGTGTTTGATCGCCCCTCGGTCAAGCTTCATCGGCAATTTTTTTTGCGATTTCCTGCAATTTTTTTAAATTGTGCGCGACTTTCTCCAAATCAGCGACATCATCTCGCTCATTCCATACAACGCCAATTCCGGCTTTATTGGCAATAATTGCACTGACACCGGCAGGCAATTCGCCAGTAATTTTTTCCAGGGTTGCCGTCCATTGACGATTAGCTTCAGCGACTGTCCATAGCCAGCCACTGTCTCTTAAGACTGTGCTGTCTGGTTGCCAGCCACGCTCGCTGTGGCGGTGCAAAACCCAGCTCTGTCGGCAGCTGTCATTGAGCCAGGCAAGACGATAACAGACGCACTCAAGGCGGGTTTCGTCTTCCCGAGCATCTGGACGGCGATGCAATGAGACCTGTAGCCCCATACTATTGGCTGTGCGCCTCAACTCAGTGATCAGCGCCTGACGCGGCGACTGCCGAAACCACATCAGTGGCGAGACAACAACTGCAATGCCAAACAATATTAACAACCAGGTCATTTCATACTACTCTTTACATCAGGGATAAATAATTAATCTCAAACCAGTAGTAGCCAGTAACCCCATGGATAACAAGGAGAGGTGTAATGTCCAGCTATAAGCATCTGTTGGTCGGGCTTGATCTGTCACCAGAATCACAGCAAGTGGTGGACCGCGTCAAGTTTCTTTTTTCTGACAGCCAGATAAAAATTTCCGTTTGTCATATTCTCGAACCCCTCGCATTCACCTACGGCGGCGATATTCCAGTGGATTTATCCGACGTCCAGATTCAACTTGAACAACAGGCAACAACCCGGCTTGCGGCGCTTGCTGAACAACTCAATGTAAGCGAGGAAAACCAATATGTTCTTCTTGGTCAACCAGCCAGAGAGATGCATCGTTTGGCGCAGGAGGAGTCGGTTGATCTGATTGTTGTCGGCAGTCACGGCCGCCATGGGCTGGCACTGATCTTTGGCTCAACCAGCAACAGCGTGCTGCATGGTGCCAGCTGTGATGTTCTCGCGGTAAGGATCAGCGACAGCGAAGAATAAGTTTCAAATACTAACGCCCCTTTTAAAAGGGGCTTTCAACTTGCTATACAGAAGCTATACACTCTAGTCACAAACCTTAATTTGTTCTGCCATCTGGCTTCCCAGAGATTTGTTAATAAGGCTGTCGTGTTTTATACCCTGAAAAAAATCTGCCCATCGGGGATATTGATCTCCCTTCTTGTCCTGCTGCTGGCGCTAGCCAGTATTCCTGTCGCTGCTGAATCGAGCTTAGCAATTCAACAAACGCAGCAAAGCCAGCTTGACCACCAGCGCCAGCACTACCGAGAAGCCCTTGATCTGATCCGCAAGGGACGCTGGCAAAGCCTCAGGAAACATCGCCAACAGCTGGCTGACTACCCTCTCTACCCCTACCTTATATATGCACGCCTGATTGCCGACTTACGCTACTCAAGACGCGAAGAAATTGCTGATTATTTGAATAACTATGAGGGTACGGTAAAAGCCCGTCACCTGCGCAGTAAATGGCTGGACTACTTGGTTAAGCGCAAATACTGGACCACCTATATTGAGTTTTACAATCAAGCGGAAGCAAATATTGGCCAACAATGTCATTTCCAATTTGCCCGCCTCAATCGTCTTCAAGCAGATGCTCAAGAGCCGGCCTATGCATCTGCCCTGGCCCTTTGGAATACTGGCAAATCCCAGCCAAAGGCCTGCGATAAATTATTTAGTTTGCTAGTGACGGAAAAACGAATAAGCGAGTCCCTGGCATGGCAGCGTTTTAACAAGGCACTGCTCAATCACCAATATACCCTCGCCAGATATCTGCAGAGATTCCTTACAAGCAAACACTATAAAAGCCTTGCCAAGCATTACTACAGGGTTGATCGCAATCCACAACTGATCAGTCAGTTCGCGATATTTAATCACGACACTGAGGAGGAGCTGCGAATTATCGAACATGGTCTGGTGCATTTAGCCACAAAGGATAGCCACGCCACCCTAAGTGCCTGGAGCCATTACCAACAGACCCACGAATTTAGCCATGCTGCGCGCAGCAAAATTGTCAGCGCGATTATCAAAGGGCTGCATCGAGAAAAATTAGGCACGGTTGCCGATGCTTACTTTGTCGATCATCTGCAATTGCTCAACCAGACCACCGATGGCGCAATGACCGAATGGCGTATTCGCCAGGCGCTTAAAGCACGAGACTGGCTGGCGGTTCAGCGCTGGATAAAGCGCCTTCCTAGCGACAAAAGACAGCGCACAGCCTGGCGCTACTGGGCAATACGCAGCATGGAGGCAGCGGCTTCTACCACCCGCGACCCAAGGCTTGAAGAGATGCTGGCAAGCCTTGCCAAGGAGCGCGATTTCTATGGCTTTTTGGCCAGTGACAAACTCGACAAAGAGTACAGCCTCAACCACAATCCCGTCACTATGGATGAGGCGCGCATATCCACCCTTAAATTGCAGCCTGCCATGCAGCGCGCCCGGGAGCTGTTCTTTCATCGCGATATCCTCGATGCGAATAGGGAGTGGCTGCAGGCGACGGGGGATTTTACTTATGAGGATTGGCTGGCTGCAGCCATCATTGCCAGCCAGTGGCACTGGCACGACAAGGCCATCGCCAGTCTCGGCAAAGCCAAATACTGGGATGATATAGAGATTCGCTTCCCTCTGGCTTACTCTGAGATTATTGAACGTACGGCGGAGAAAACACAGCTGACCAACTATTTATTACTGGCACTGGCACGCCAGGAGAGTGCGTTTAATCCCGTGGCTACCTCGTCCGCCGGTGCTATGGGACTGATGCAACTGATGCCGGCAACGGCCAAAGGCACAGCGCGCAAACATAACATCCCCTATCGGAATAAGCGCCAGCTTCACAGTCCGGAAACCAATGTGCCGATTGCCGGTCAGTACTTCCGCAGTCTCCTCGAGCGCTACGACAACAACCGTATTCTGGCCAGTGCTGCCTATAATGCCGGTCCGCGCCGGGTCGACCAGTGGCTAGATAAAACTGATGGTAAACTGCCCTTTGATGTCTGGATCGAACTGATTCCTTACCGTGAGACTCGCGCCTATGTGCGTAATATCCTTATGTACTCGATTATCTACTCGCGCAAAATGGGGCTGACACCGCCCATGCTGCAGCGCGATGAAAAACTCAGGTTGTTCTAGGAATGATTGATATAGGGGTCAACTTATCCAATCCACGCTTTGCCGAAGATATTGAACAGATATTGCAGCGCGCGCAGCAGGCCGGCATTTCAAAACTGGTTTTAACCGGCACATCGGTGGACGAGAGCCGTGCCGTGCTGGCACTTTGCAAAGACTATTCCGAGACCTTTCCCGGGATGCTCTATGCGACAGCGGGCATTCATCCCCATGATGCCAAAACTCTTGATAGCGAGTCTATTTACACACTGCGTGAACTTGCAGCAGAGCCTGAAGTGGTAGCAATTGGCGAGATGGGGCTGGATTTTAATCGCAATTTCTCAACTCCCGCAGAGCAGGAGAAAGCCTTTGAGGCGCAGCTGGAACTCGCCGTTGAACTGCAGCTGCCGGTATTTCTCCATGAGCGCGATGCCGCAGAGCGACAACTGCAGATCCTTAAAGCCTACCGCGACTATCTGGTGGATGCTGTTGCACATTGCTTTACAGGCTCAAAACAGGCCCTGTTCGGCTATTTAGACTTAAATTTGCATATAGGTATCACTGGATGGATATGCGATAAGAAGCGAGGAGAGGCACTGCAACAGCTGGTCAGCAATATACCCCTTGAGCGTCTTATGGTTGAAACCGATGCGCCCTACCTGTTGCCGCAGAATATGCTTAAACCACCGAAGGGAAAGCGTAACGAACCAGAATTTTTACCCTGGGTGATCGAGGGAGTTGCCGCATATCGCCAAGAGAGCCGCGAACAGATTGCAAAGGCAACTGCTGACAATGCGACAAGATTCTTTAGACTTGGGCAAAAACTGTAATAACCTGCTGCCTAAGCCTTTTTAGGCGTGTTCCGGAACGCCTATGGCCTGATCCACAGAAAGCACGCCATTGCTGCGAATCTGCGCTCGCAGTCCGCCTTGGTTGACCAGGTCCGGTAGGATTCTTACCCCCAGTCTTTTCTGCAGCTTGGCACAGGGTTCACAGAGCTGTACGCCATAGAAACTGATATCCCCTATCTGAAACACTTTGCCAACCAGATCATTGAGCCGAATATTGCGAGTGATAAGGTTGCGACGAAACTCGCTGTGATGAAATTTATTGCCTGTGCGTTGGTTAAAAGCATCGATAACCTCTGCTTCAATAAGCGTGATCTCCCAATCCGGCTGCCCTTGATAGCTAGACCTGTTCTTGCCGGTGGTGGAAAAATAACGGTCTCCCTCTATTCCTTTCCCCGCTCGAACCGAGACTTTCCGATAGCCCATAAGCGCGGCATCTTTAACCGCTGCCACATAGATTCCAACTAACTGACCTCTAGTCATTTGAGAGCTCCTATTACTGGATTCAAACTTAGGCGGATATTAGCAGTGCAGCTGTACATTTGCTACGCAGACAAATTGATCTAGAACGCATTTGCCAGGCGATAACGCAAACCAGCCCGTTAAGGGCTGGCTGCGTCATTTACCTGTCTACTGCACTCTCTAAGTCAATGCCGAGATTAACCACAACCGATCAGTGAGTTTTTAGAGATCTTGGCAGTGAGACGAACATCTGAAATGGTTAGAGCAAATGGCTTGGATGAGACCAGGACAAATGGCGAATTCACTCGGGTCAAATTAACACCGACCTTCTCGAAGCAGGTCAGTGGAACACCAATGCGCACAGGCTGCCCTTCGGGAATTGCGCGCAGAATACGAGTGATATTCAACTCACCACGACAGGGCCATCCGCAGTCCATTCGCAGGGTAACTTTGCCCTTGGGACGCTTATCGACCTTAAAGATCATAACCAGCGCAGCACCCTCGTCACGCAACGGCGTGATATCGGTTAGCGCATCAGACTGCCAGTAGAATTGACTTTCATTGCCACCGGTCCACTCAACGTAGCGCGAATCTTCCTGGACAGCACCATCCACAGTAGTCACTGTAAGCTTGCCGTAATTTGAGCTTGTCTGCTTACCAGAAACCAGTTTCTGCCAGTTGCCACCGTCACCCACATAGGTTTTCCAGGGGGGACGTGGACTGCCGCTAAAGACAATGCTTTCAACCTTGGCCTTATCGAGCATTGGCTTTTCATTGAGGTTGTCAGCGACTAGCTCAGCTGCGCCATAGCTCAAACCCTGACCTCGTTTGAGCAGTGTGGCAGTGACTGGAAGTTCGTGGTTCTGAGCATTTAGTTCAGTCATCGGCCAGTCAAAAGAGAGACGCCCGGTAAAGTCATAACGCGGCTTACCGTCACTGTCTGCAACCAATACATCTGCAACACCGCCACCCTCAGAACCAGGTAGCCAGGCAACCACAAAGGCGTCAGCGTTATTGATCTCAGCGTTCATCCACAGGGGACGACCGGTTAGAAAAACCGCAACGACAGGGATATTCTGCTGTTTAAATGACTTGATAAGCGCGAGGTCTGATTTGACACCGTTGCTATAGATCAGCGACATAACGTCGCCGACACCTTCGGCGTAGGGCTCTTCACCAAACACGACAACTGCCACATCGGGTTTCTTGACAAAGCTGCCATCTTCGCTGAGCTCGGTCGTACCGCCGATAGCATTCACTGCCTGCTCAAGACCGGCATAGATTGAGGTCGCACCGGGAAAGTCACTGTTCTCATTTTCAGTGCCCTGCCAGGTAATGGTCCAACCACCGTTCTGCTTACCGATGTTGTCGGCGCCATCACCTGCTACGACAATATGCTGGGCGCCCTTTAGAGGCAGTAACTGAGCTTTATTCTTGAGCAGGACCAGGGATTTCCTGACCGCGTCTCGCGCCACTGCGCGGTGCTCTGCAGAGCCTATTATGTCGGCCTTGCCAGCGAGCTCTCGAGTTGAGGGCGCACCTTTTTCAAACATTCCTGAGCGGATTTTCACACGTAGGATCCGTCTTACCGCATCATCGATACGCGCCATGGGAATTTCGCCAGACTTTACCTGTGCGATGGTATTTTTAAGGAATGGCAGCCAGGCGTGAGGCACCATAATCATATCGACACCGGCGATGATTGACTGGGCACATTGTTCCTCATCACAACCCGAAACCTGGCCATGACCGTTCCAATCACCGACAACAAAACCATCAAAACCCATCTGTCCCTTCAGGACATCGGTAAGCATAAATTTATGGCCATGTAATTTTTCACCGTTCCAGCTGTTAAACGATGCCATAACGGTTTGCACACCAGCATCGATAGCTTTCACGTAGCCCTGACCATGCTGGTCAATAAGCTCTTCCAGAGACAGAACAGTATTACCCTGATCAACACCACCAAAGGTGCCGCCATCGCCAATAAAGTGCTTGGCGGTGGCGATCACTTTTTGCTGATTGGAACGCAACTCATCACCATAGCCCTGCATACCATTAACAATTTCGCCGGCATAGGAGCTAACCATTGCAATATCGTCACTGTAACCTTCATTGCTACGTCCCCATCCATTATCTTTTACAACCGCAAATGTTGGGCCAAATATCCAATCGATACCAGTAACCGCCACTTCGCGAGCGGTAATCTCACCAATTTTACGCAGTAGCTGAGGATCGTTTGCAGCACCAAGACCAATATTGTGTGGGAACAGTGTCGCGCCCATAACATTGTTGTGACCATGCACAGCATCTGTACCCCAGATAAGGGGAATGCCCGTGCCGCCATTTGACGTATCAGTGGATGCCTTATAGAACTTATCAGCCATCTCCAACCAATCATCGATAGAGGCATCTTTTTCATCGTCCGGGAAAGAGCCACCACCATTGAGAACCGAGCCAATATGGTATTTTTTTACCTGGGCGTAGGAAATTTCCTGAATCTCCGGCTGCACCATTTGACCGACTTTCTGTTCAACGGTCATCTTTGAGATAATAGCTGTAATACGGGCCTCTATGGCCTCAGCTGACTCTTCAGCAAGCGCTGGAACTGGAAATGTAAGAGCGACAAGCGCAACAAATTTCACCAGCAAACTTAAAGTCTGCGACCATTTTTTTTCTAACAAAATATTTCCCCTTAACCTCAATAGATACTAAAAAACACACAGATCGAAACTTGGCTTATTGTTTATTTAACACTGTCATTATCTTTAAAATTTATCTGTGGTTTTTACAAAAGTGGTCATTCCCCAAGAGATCAACTTGGAAACCGACTTACAATTCAACATTTTTCCATGGGTATTAAGATGATGGAAGATAAGATGCGACCACAAGCAACCTCCCTGCGACAAAGGGTAAAGGGCCGCTTATTGAAATAATTTACGGGTTGTTTCGCGGTAATTTCGACTGACTTTTAAGGTTTGCCCATCGGATAAATGCAGCAGGCTGCCACGCTTCTGACTCAATGATGTAGAGACTACTCTGGAGATATTAACCACGGTCGAGCGATGAATACGGACAAACTGCTCTTCATCGAGTTTTTGTAGCAAATCAACCAGTGTGCTGCGCATAATATGTGTCTCACCCATCGCATGAATACACATGTAATCACCGGCAGCATCAACCCAGTCAATATCGTCAAAGGCGATAACTTTTACCGTACCGGAGTCGCGTATTAGCAGCTTACGCTTCATAACATCCGGCGTATTGGCATTATCTAGCGAAGAACCTTCAGCCTGCTGATGTGAATTTTCAGACACGGCATGGCCCTGATCCAGGTGAAAATCAATATGATTGATGGCATTGATTAGCGGTGCTTTCAAGCCCTCCTGTTTCATCTTGCGCCGCGCTGCAGCGCGCTTTACGGCGAGAGAGACGCGGTTTGAATCAAAGGGTTTGAGCAGATAATCAACTGCGTGCAGATCAAAGGCATCAATGGCATATTGATTGTAGGCAGTGGCGAAAATAACCATTGGCATTGTGTCAGACTGCAGCGCTTTAACTACCTCAAAACCATTGACTCGGGGCATTTGAATATCCAGAAAGATGAGGTCCGGAGCCAGGGCCATCACCGAATCAATTGCTTCGCGCCCATTGTTACATTCATCAACAATTTCAATATCGTCAAACTCGCCGACAATAGAACGAAGTAAATCGCGGGCAAGCGGCTCGTCATCGACCAATAGCGTTCTAAGCTTTGACATAGTAATTCGCAGTTTTTGATTAAATTTATTATTGTTTTATTTCAGTACAACCCAATGTTGCGCCGCTTTAGGCTTTTTCCTAAAACCACCGCATTTAACACAACCTTGTGTGCTGAATATGGGTAGCGCGCAGCTGGGATATACATCTAGCCTTAATATTTCAACAACAGAGGCACTCTGAGGACCAATGAGGCGAAGGCTATTTATTGAGTTGATCTTTTCATGGGACGATGATCTGTGGAAGGTCAGATGCGACCACTAGCCTAGAAACTGAGATCAAAGGTAAAATGACAGACTAATGAAATAACTTACGGGTAGATTCGCGGTAATTTCTACTCACCTTAAGCGTTTGACCCTCTGCCAAATGCAGCAGACTACCGCCCTTCTGAATAGACGACATTGAGACTACCCGGGCAATATTGACCACGGTTGAACGATGAATGCGCACAAATTGCTTATCATCCAGCTTCTTAAGCAATTCACGCAAAGTACTGCGCACAATATGGGTTTGCCCCTGTGCGTGGACACACATATAGTCCCCAGCGGCATCAACCCAATCGATATCATCAAAGGGGATAACCTTCACGACACCGGAATCGCGGATCAACAACTTTCTGCGCATACCTACAGGGACATCTTCCTGGTCGCCACTTTCTTCGACCGCTGATGACTGGTCTTTATCGAGGCGCACGGCAATATCATCAATAGCGCCAATCAGAGGCGCCTTGACTCCCCCCTGCTGGGCTTTATGTCTATCCACCGCGCGCTTTACCGCACGCATAACGCGCTCTGGGTCAAAAGGTTTCAACAGGTAGTCGACCGCATGCAGGTCAAAGGCATCAATGGCATATTGATTGTAGGCTGTAGCAAAAATCACCATCGGCATTGTGTCAGATTGCAGGGCCTTAACCACCTCAAAACCATTGAGGTTGGGCATTTGAATATCCAGAAACATAAGATCTGGCGCCAGTAACATGGCTGACTCAATAGCTTCGCGGCCATTTTTGCATTCGCCAACAATTTCAATATCATCAATCCTACTTACGATAGAACGCAGGAGATTCATGGCCAACGATTCATCATCGACCAGCAGGGTTCTCAGCTTTTGCATGGACATCCAAAATTACGGGTTAGCATGATTCTCACTCATTTTCTGCATTAGAGGACTTGTACTGTACTGTTTTTCCAGAGGCAGGCGAATCAATATTCTCAACCCACCGAGCTCTGAGGCGCCAAGTTGAAATACATATTTATCGCCATAGAACGTATCCAAACGATCGATCGTATTTTTTAAGCCTATACCAACACCCGTCGACTTGTCATTTTTTGACATCAAAACACCGGGACCTGTGTCACACACCTCGACGATAAGAAAATCACCATCCAGCTTTGCAAGAATACTGATTTGACCACCATTTTCCATAGGTGCAATAGCGTACTTAATAGAATTTTCAACCAAGGGCTGCAACAGCAAGCTCGGCACCATCACTTCATTGGCTTCTGGTTCTATATCAAAATTTAGTTTGAGGCGCTCACCAAAGCGCGTTTGCTCAATATTTAAGTAGAGCCGCAAGGCATCCAATTCCTGAGCAAGGCTCACCCGCTGGATCGGATCATTTTCTAGCGAATAACGTAAAAAATTGCTCAACTGCACGATCATGGTATTGGCATTCGCCGATCGCTTACCCTCAACTAGGGAGGCAATAGCATTGAGCGTATTAAACAAAAAATGCGGATTGAGTTGGTAGCGAAGCATCTTAAGCTGTGCTTCCTGAGCGATGGTCTCAGCCCTGCTGCGCTTCAACTGCTCTTCTCTATTTTCCGCTTCAATAGTCAACAGCGTAGCATGCTCACTTTGCAACAACTGATAGTACTTGATGCCATGATAAAACGCTGCCCAACATAAAAAGATCATAATAGAAGCAAACAACCAACCGCCAAAGTCATCCCATAGGCCAGTTTCACTTGTCATCCACATAAATACCGCCATACGCATGATCGTCCAGACTAAGGAGCAGATCAAAACTAAAACCAGGGCATAAAATAATCGTGGAAATAGAGATTTATTCCAAATGCGCTTAAATACTGCTCTCAGCGGCCAGGAGACAACTATTCCCATCAGCGACTGTATAAGCGGGTGGGCAATATAATCAAAGCTTTGCTGGTTATACCAAAGAGTCAAACTAAAGTAGGTTATGATTGAGAGACTAAACCAGCCAATAAACTGCAGCACCCAAAAAAGCATATCGTTATCACGATAAAGCTTGGTTACAGGTTTGGAAAAATTTATCTCATTCATAATAGTTCGTACGCAGGATGACCACAAAAAGTCGACAGCAGTATAACAGCAAGGCCTGAGGAGGAAACCCCTGGCTGTCCACAGCTTATAAGATCAGAGTAAAATGCCTAGTCTCGCTTGCACAGCAATCTGCGCTGGCGCCAAATAAAGAGTAGACCCCATGAGCAATCAAAGCACAACAGATCGGCATCTTCTTATCTACAGGGAAATCAAAGCGCTGCGCTCAAGCCACCCGGGGGTTCGCAGATTGAAGCGTATGCAAAACGGTCACTCTGCCCATGGCAATAAAGTCTGGCGCTCCAGTTTTGTGCTGATAGATTACCTTAGCACCTGGGAGATTCCTGATCACTCCAGAGTATTGGATATTGGCTGCGGCTGGGGCTTAACAGGTATCTATTTGGCAAAAAAATATAACGCGCAGGTTTGTGCCCTGGATATAGATAGCAGCGTGGAACCTTTTTTGCGCTTACAGGCTAAAATCAATGACTGTGAAATCGACTTTGCAGCCCGCAGCTTTGAGTCACTCCGCAAAGGGGAACTGTCCACTTACCATACACTGATGGGCACCGATATCTGCTTTTGGGATGAATTAACGACACCACTGTTTAATCTCATCAAGCTGGCCTGCAGTGCCGGCACCCAGCAGATCCTAATAGCCGATCCTGGCAGACCGCCATTTTGGGATTTGGCGGAACGCTGCGTCGATAAATTGGGCGCTGAAATAATTACCCGAAAAATTCATCAGCCGTGGAAAACTGAAAAGTTTATTCTCGCCATTGGCGGTCGCGATGAATAAAACAAACACAACATTTACAAAGCAAAAAAAATGCCCTTTAAATAAAGGGCATTTTTCGTTTACCTACACTGCTTTCTTAATAATTTTTCAACTGTTGTCCACTTAGAACGCCATATTGAACTTCAAGCCGTAGTGACGTGGCTTGTGGAACGAACCGCGCATATAGCCAGGACCACGATCGGCCCAGTTGCGAACAGTTTCATTAGTTACATTGCGTACATAGGCTTCAAATGCCCAACGGTCTTCTTCATTAATCAGACGCAGAGCGAAGCTGCCAGTAGCAACTGCTGCTTGACCTGAGTGAAGTGCACCCTCTGCAAAGTTACCTTTGTCGAAGAACATTTCATCAGTCCAGTTAACCGAGATATATGGGCTTAGACGCAGACCATTGCTCAGGAACCAATTGTGCTCGTAGTTAACAGTCGCTGAGTACTCAGGTGACCAAGGCATAGCATTGCCTACAAAGCTAGTCCAACGACCTTCGTCGCCATTTGCGTTTACTGTTTTCTCTGGGCAGTTAGTCAAACCAAGTAGCGCTCTTTCAAGACAGTACCAACCGTCCTGCACATCTTCTAGATCTCTGATTTCAGAATCCAACCATGCAACCCAACCAGTGATACGACCACCGTAGTATGGTGCCCAATCAAATTCAATCTCAGCACCAATATTGCGCGTCTCACCGATGTTTTGTGTAATCAGGGTACCGATATCACGACCTACAACTACACATTGAACTGGATCAGGTGCTTGCTCACCTTCGGCAACATCAACCACTTCCTGATTTGAACAGTCCACCTGACGGTTTTCGGTATCAATATAAGCATCAGGCACTGCAATCTCTTCGCCGCTGAAGCCAACGATTGCATAGAAAGTATCCTGCAGGTTGGTATTGTCCAGCAAAAAGATATTACCCAGGATATTCAGGCGGCCGTCCAACCAGGTGCTCTTGACACCCAGTTCATAAGTAATATTTTCTTCCGGATCATAATCGAAAGTGTCGACAATATTACAGTCACAAATATCAACGGCATCACCGAAACCACCTGACTTGTAGCCAGTGCCGATTGAGCCATACACAAAGATATCATCACTAACCAGATAGTCGAAACCAAACTTCCAGGTAACCTTGCTCCAATCGCCTTTGTGACTGTTATCTGAAAACTGCAGACGCTCTAGGAAGGTATCACCCATAACACCCATATCAGTAGTCAACACATCAGACTGATAGAGATCATCTGAAGAAGTCTGAATACCAAATCTTGTCCAGGCTTCATAGTCAAATGAAGGGCCACTTACACCAGGAACAAAAGCAGGATCGTAGAGACCAATATTTGGCTGACGGTAACCAGATGTAACGTAGTTACGACCGCCTACATCTTCTTTGGCATCATAGGTGTAACGAGCGCCAAAGGTGTAGTTGAGCTTTTCGCTGTACTTGTAGTCAAACTGTGCAAAGACCGCCGCGGATTCAACAATACGCTCAGGCTGTACAAAAGACTGAGCCAATGGCAGTACATTGCCACAGCAGAATGGATCTTCAACATCGAAACGAATTTCGTTATCTTCCTGCATCAAAAACAGGCCAGTGATCCACTGTAAATCCGAATCAGTCGTCGACTTCAGCTGTAGTTCCGCAACCAGTGATCTGTAGTCTGAGTAGTTAGTCGTCAACGAGAGATCATTGAATGGCTGCATTGCCGTATCGCCGTAACCGAGAGACTCGAGTAATGGCATATTGTTAACTAGGTTTGGGCATATGATCATAGTGCCATTGCCGCCTTCACAACCTACAGGGGGTGGCCCAGCAGACCACCAAGTACGCCCAATGCCATAAGCTGGATGATCAGGATCAGCGTAGACAATAGAAGCATCGTGCTCCTGTGAGCGCTGCTGACGAGAGTAACCAATGCGACCTTCAAAGAGGACATCTTCGTTAATATCCCAGGTCAAAACTGCGCGAACACCAACCATGTTCATATCCATCGCACCGGGAACGTTTACATTGACGTCCCACTGGCCGTGGTCACATTCAAAGAATGTACCCTCTGCCTTTGCACAGTCTTTTAGAGCAAGTGTGCCAGGTGAGTAGTCTTGGAAGTAGTCCGCCACCAGATCAAGGCTAACATCATTATTTGGCTCAAAGCGCATACCTAGTCGAGCACCGTAGCGCTCTGTAGAGCCATAGGCTTCAGATGCACTGAATGGAAGAGGATTGCCTTCAGCGTCCTTTTCAAGGCGACGCTGGTCAACATTGGGAATACCATCAGCGGCGATATCGCCAGAACCAATAGTCCCATCACCATCTACATCCCATTCCAGATCGAAGGTATCTGGCATCTGGTTGTACCAGCTGTCCGATTGATCGGCAAAGAAGCTGGCACGCATGGCAATTTCATTATTGATCGGCTGGTTAAACCAACCTTTAATCGCTTGCTGGTTGTACTTGCCAATTTCAACTTCGATCTTACCTTCTTGCTGATCAAAATTGGGGCGAGCACTGATAACGTTGACGCTACCGGCGGTTGAGTTACGACCAAACAATGTTCCCTGAGGACCACGGCTGATCTCAACGCGCTCAACATCGTACATCAGGGCGAGACCGGCCTGGGGACGCGGTGAGTAGAGGCCATCAAAGTGCATGGCAACCGTAGGATCACCAATTTCAGTAAAATTGTTGGATGATAAACCGCGGACAACGACCTGAACACCGGAGTCACTGGGTGACAGAGCGATCTGCATATTAGGCACCATATCGCCGATATCGAGCAGATTTTTAACACCCGCATCGTCGATGGCTTCCTGTGAAAATGCAGAGACAGCAATGGCTGTTTCCATCAGCGATGTCTCACGCTTAGTCGCTGTGACAATCACCTCATCAAGCGCTTCTGCAGCCTGTGAGCCCTGTGCAGTCGCGTTTACGGATACAAAACCCGACAATGCAACTGAAAGTGCGAGTACAGACCGAGAAATACTTTTAAATTTGTACATTCTTATCTTTTCCCCATGGTTAATCTAAACGATTAATTTCTTAAGTTAATCACCCTGCGTCTTTAAAAGTGCAGGGTGAAATTAAAACTCTCTGGTACGGCGTTTTATGGTGCTGTGCTACCAGTGTCATCGGTCACCGCAATATTTTTCACAATTACCGGTGAGTCGCGCTCGACCACATACATCAGGAATGATGAATAGGTATTGG
>ERZ1048068.779-NODE-779-length-27011-cov-39.962272_pt1 | contig 27011 bp, 18 predicted proteins | sample MGYA00383098_ERZ1048068 | MGnify/ENA primary metagenome ERZ1048068 (study PRJEB29581, sample SAMEA5548368) | metagenome | biome: marine; feature: coastal; material: water | depth 1 m | study: Short-term variability in the microbial, nano- and picoplankton... | reverse complement strand
ACGCATTCAAAGCCACTAAAGACAATGGAATAGTTTCCATAAAAATTCGAGTTCTATTAAAGCCAATTAATTTTCCTTTGTTAAATAATGATGAAGATAATTTTGGTATTGAAATTTGCATTTTAGATAGTGGAATAGGAATTGAAAAAAAAGATTTAGATAAAATTTTTAATAGATTTTATCAAGCAAATGAGATGGATAAACAATATTATGGAGGAACTGGTATAGGTCTTGAAGTAGTTAAGAGCTTTATCGACCTACATAAAGGTACTATTGAAGTTCACAGCGAAAAAGAAAAAGGTACTGAATTTAAAATAACACTGCCTTTGGGTAGTAAACATCTAAATATATCCAATATAAACTCTAAATCTAAAATAAATGAAGAAATCTATGAACAAATAAGTATTAATGATGTTGAAGGACAAATTTCTGATAACAAAATTAATAACAAAAAGACAATTCTTGTTGTTGAAGATAATTCAGAGCTTAGAAACTATTTAAAAAACGAACTTAAAAAAGATTATAAAGTAAAAATGGCCATCAACGGTAAAGAAGGCCTTCAAATGGCTATTAAATTTATACCTGATTTAATTATTTCTGACGTTATGATGCCTATAATGGATGGATTTGAAATGTGCGAAAAAATAAAAAATGACTTAAGAATAAGTCATATTCCACTTCTTATGCTTACAGCAAAAGGGATGCTAATAGATAGAGTTAAAGGAATCGATTCGGGCGCTGACGTATATTTAAATAAACCTTTCAATATGAATGTTCTTAAATCACACTTAAATCAACTAATTAATAGTCGTCAGATATTATTTAATAAATATTATAATGGAGTGAGTGAAAATGAGTTAAAAAATACTACCTCAATTGATAAGCAATTTATTACCAATATATTAGAGTATGTCCACGAAAATATAAATGATCCAGCTTTAAACGTAGAAAATCTAGCCGATGAACTATTGATTAGCAGAAGTAAACTTTATAGAAAAATCAAAGCCTTAACTGGACTTACTGCTAATGAATTTATAAAAAAAATAAGGCTTGAAAAGGCTAAACAATTTTTAGAAAATAGTGATTACTCTATCAGTGAAGTCAGTTTCAAAGTAGGGTTTTCATCGCCATCATACTTTACAAAGTGCTACAAAATGCAATTTGGAATTCTTCCAACAAATGTTAAATAAAAAAAGGGCTATTAGAAATATTAGCCCTTTTTTAACTTTAGATAGTCTTATTTTTTATTAGCCTGTCTTTCCAATCTAATAATAGATTTCACCTCTGTTTCACTAAATTGTTTGCGTAAAGCTTTTCTCGTAGCTTTAAATGCATTTTTATAAACATTTTTCTTTTCATCTTGAGATAAATTTTTCCCCTTTATTTTTAAGGCATTATCTGCATATTTGTTATACAAAGTTTTTTCTAGAAACTTAGCTTTTTCGTCTGACAATTCAATTTCAGATAAAATGGTAGTAACTGCATTAGAAGCTCTTTTTGCAGCAGATTTGTTCTCTTGTGAGTTTACATAAGAAAATGTAAATAGTAAAGTAAAAATGATTAGTGACTTTTTCATAATGGTTTTTATTAGTTATTTATATTGATTTTTAATTGTTGACTTACCATTCAAATACCCTAAAGAAACTAAAAAATCATCAATTTTAGCAGTTGTTTCTATAAAATACTTAATAGGTTTTTTAGCAAAAAAAGCATGACCTTGATCTTTATACAACACAAGGTCACAACGGTTTCCTTTTGCATTCATTTTTTCTTTAAATGAAGTTACCATTTCAATAGGAACTATACGATCTTTAGTACCTACTAGTATTATTGTTGATGGTGATTCTTCCTTGATGTGTTCAATTGGAGATAAGTCTTTATATCTTTGTCCAAAACGTTTGTGAGCATAATAGCCTGGACCTAGGTCTAGAACAGGATTTAATAAGACTAAAGCATTAGGTTTTGAACTTACAGATAAATCTTCGTTTGGGTTATCAAAATTAGAAATCAGCGCACATGAAGCAGCCAAATGACCTCCCGCAGATCCTCCACCAGCAATAATAGAATTAGGGTGTATATTTAGCTCATTTGCATGTTTTCTAATATATCTAATAGCTGATTTAGCATCTTCAGTAGCCTGAAAAGGTGTTGTTCCGTGTGTGTTTTTTAATCTATATTCTACCGATACGGATATCATCCCTCTAGAAGCAAAGTACATTGATTGTCTGTTAAACATATTTGGACTACCATTATTCCAACCACCGCCGTGAAAAAATACCACACAGTTATATGTTTTAGAGGCATCGAAGTCAAGCGGCTTATATATGTATAAATTTAGAAGTGTAGAGTCAACCTTTTTATAAAATCGAGTTGAAGGTTCGATTTTTACAATAGAACTCTGAGCATTTGTTTTATTTAAAAAAAAACATATACAAAAGCAAAAGAGTAATTTTAATTTCATAGTCCAAATTTAATTAACATGAAAGTCTTATAATAATATATTTGAAGCAATACATGTTACTGATGAAGCCAGCTAAACAAAATTATACAACTAATTGGTATCAATATTATCTTCGTTATAAACACGCTTAATAACAATATCAGTCATAGCACGCATGTCTTCAAGGGACATATCATCTTTATACTGAACTTGCAGCTCCATAATTTTATTTTTTAATCTTCGAGTCAGTTTTTTAGTCCCTGAAGTTCCATATAGATTTACCATTTCACTTGGATCATTTTTTAAATCAAATAATTCCCACTCATCCATATTATAATAGTAATGTATTAATTTGTAGCGTGATGTTCTTACTCCATAGTGAGGTTGAACATTATGCCATTTAGGGAACTCATAGTAATGATAATAAACAGCATCTCTTACGTCAGCTTTATTGTTAGATTCTAGCTGAGGAACAAAACTTGTACCTTGCATATCTTTAGGAATATCAATCCCAGCTAAGTCAAGCAAAGTAGGTGCAAAGTCTATGTTAAGTAATAGGTCAGAATTTACAGACTTTGGCTTAATAAGTTCAGGGTATCGTATCATAAACGGCATTTTAAATGACTCTTCGTACATCCACCGCTTATCAAACCAGCCGTGTTCTCCTAAATAAAACCCTTGGTCAGAAGTGTATATGATAATAGTATTGTCTAGTAAATCGTTAGATTTAAGATAATCTAACATCTTACCAACAGCTTTATCAACTCCAGCAACACAGCGCAAGTAATCCTTGATATAAGCTTGATACTTCCAGTTTTTTAAATCAGCTCCCTTGAGAGTATCATTGGGAGTCCAAAACTGACCTTTATTGCCGAAAGAATAATACTTTCCAAGCTCTTGTTTTGAAAGACCATTTGGAGGCCTAACTTTTAAGTCTCTCCGGTTCATATGGTTTTCAATTTCCATCCACTGTTCACTAGCTGCTTTACGCCCGTTGTAATCATCGTTAAAGTTTTTGGGATGTGGAAGGTCACCATCAGTAAATAAATCCTTAAACTCATTTGCAGGCTCCCAAGGTCTATGCGGTGCTTTGAATTGATACATCAACATAAAAGGTTTTTGTTTATCTCTTTCTTCTGCTAGCCACTTTAATGCATCATGAGCTACTTGAGCAGTAGAATGTCGTTTTCTTTCCACAATTGTATCTCGACCATTTTCTAAAAAAACTGGGTTAAAATAAGTACCTTGTCCTCCCCAATTAATCATTACTTTGGAATAATCAAAACCTGTAGGACTAGTTCCTAAATGCCATTTCCCTATAACAGCTGTCTCATAACCTGAATTTTGAAAAAGTTTAGGAAAGGTCATCTGACTACCATCAAAATCCCCTCCTTTTTCGTTTTTATAAAATCCACTTATATGACTATATTTTCCTGTTAAAATTGAAGCACGGCTAGGTCCACATATTGAATTGGTATTAAAAGTTCTCGTCATTAGCATGCCCTCATTTGCTATACGATCAATATTCGGAGTTGGTGCAATTTCAGCCAACCAATCTTGATACGCACTAATAGCACTTACAGCATGATCGTCTGCCATAATAAAAACAATATTAGGACGCTTTGAAATTGAAGTTTCCTTTACAGGAGATTTAGTAGACTTACAAGCTAAAATTGTAAATATTAAAACAAAAAAATAAATAGGAAATTGTTTCGTAATTTTCATAATTTAAATTAATTAAATGTCGTTTTGAATTGTTCTAATTGTTGACTTAATGCTTTAACTGTAGATAAATATTCAGGATCATTTGCCAAATTATTAATTTCGTTAGGATCTGTTTCGTGGTCGTATAGCATTTTGGACACGGCTTTCCCTTTTTGCTGCCATTCAGTGTAAAACAATTTATCAACGATAAGTGTCTCTCCTTTATGGTAACGAGCCAATGCCTTGTTTTTAAAAAGTTTATTAGGTGACTCGAGAGCTGAAACTAAAGAACTTCCTTGTAAATGACTAGGAGATTCTCCAGCTGTAAGTTCACAAAGCGTTGGATAAATATCTACCAACTCGGCAATAGAATTCGTATGAGCTGCTTTAGGTAGACTCGAATCACTTATAATTAATGGAACTTGAAGTGCTACTTCAAAATTACTATGTTTCGCCCATAAGCCATGATCAGACAAGCTCCAACCATGGTCGCCTACCAACACAATTATTGTATTTTCTCGTAAACCTAGTTCTGTTAAACCCTTTATTAAAACACCTATCTGAGCATCAACATAACTCACACTAGCATAATAGCCATGAATTAATTTTTTTGCTATCAAATCGGGGACAGGACCTTTCTTTGGAATGTCTGCATATGCCCGTAATTCACCCCATTTATGATTTGCCCTTTGAGGTGCGGATTTTGGAAACGTAGCATTTACTGGTAGTGAAATCGAGTTTCTGTCGTACAAATCCCAATATTTTTTAGGTGCATTAAAAGGAAGGTGAGGCTTAACAAATCCTACTGCTAAAAAAAATGGTTTCCCATCATCTTTAAACTGTTTCAAATCTTCTACAGATTTAAGCGCTGTTTGTCCATCAATGTAAGCCGAGTCTGGGACATCCATATTTTCATAAGCATAGCCTGCTTTGTTTAAGGCTTGAAGGTTTAAATTTTCTTCTGAAAGGTAATCACGCCAGGATTTAACCTTAGGATACCATTCGTCATCCCAGGAATCAATATCATTTTTAATATGTGTTATTTTATTATTGCTAACTGTCGAATACCCACGTTCTTTAAAGTATTGAGCCATATTAACAACATCTGGCATATCTTTTTTAATACGACTGTGGTAAGTTAAAAATCGATTAGCTGTCGGACGCATCCCTGTTAAAAGACTAGCTCTTGAAGCTCCACAAACAGGTACATTGCAATAAGCACGATCAAATGTCACTCCAGAAGCACCTAATGCGTCAATATTTGGACTTATGATTTTATTTTGTCCGTAAATATTGAGTTCTGGTCGTAAATCATCTACCATTATGAATAAGACATTTTTAATTGTAGATTGATTTTGTGAATTTACTGCTAACGTAAACAGTAAAATAATTTTAAAAAAATATTTCATTTAGTCTTCAATTTTAATTCTATTATTCACAGTTAGATTAACTGATTTTAAATCAATGTCTGCTGATGAAGATCCAACCATAAGCGAAAAATCTCCAGGCTCTACACAATAATTCATATTAATATCATAAAAAGCCAACATAGATTCATCAATTTCAAACGACACTGTTTTGGAAGTTCCTTTAATCAAAAAAATTCTTTTGTATCCTCTTAATTCTTTGACTGGACGTGTTGCACTACTCACTTTATCTCTTATGTAAAGCTGAACAACTTCTTCTCCGTCCATAGTACCTGTATTTTCTATCTCAAAGCTGAGACTTATTGTTTTTCCTTTCATTAGCTCGTCACTTGAAAGACGTGGTTTAGAATATTTGTAATTTGTATAACTCAAACCAAAACCAAATGGATATAAAGGCTTCTTTTTTTCTAAAGCATATTTATGAAAATAAGCAGAAGGCTTATGATTATATATCATACGCAATTGTCCAACACTTCTAGCAACTGTAAGTGGTAATTTACCGCTGGGGTTCACATCTCCAAAAAGAATATCAGCAACCGCTTCACCTCCAAATAGTCCTGGTTCCCAGGACTCAATAATCGCTGGGACATTGTCTTGTAACCATGGTTCTGAAATTGGTCGGCCATTAACCAATATGATAATAACAGGCGTACCTGTATTTTCAATCGCTTTAACTAATTCTAGCTGTTTTCCTGGAAGATCCAAGGCAGAACGAGCCATATTTTCTCCTGCTGTTTTATCTTTCCATTTGTAACGCATTGAATTGTCCCCTACTACAACTATGGCATAATCTACATCTTTAGCTAAGTCTGCAGCAGCTTTAATTTTTGAATTTTTAATTTTTCTAATATTATCTCCTGAGTCGAAAAAGCTAACTTCATAGCCCTTTTGAATACCTAAATCTTGTATCCCTTCAAATATTGTTATCACATTTTCATCGGGCTGTTCAGCATGCCAATCTCCTAATATAGTTTGGTTATTTGCATTTGGACCCGTAACTAAAATATGCTTTTTGGTAAATGATTTTGCTAATGGTAGTATCCCATTATTTTTTAACAAAACAATTCCCTTTTGAGCACTCTCTAAAGCTGTTTTTTTATGAGTGTCAATAAATACATGATTTTTAATAGCCTCTAATTTAACAGTACGATTTTCAAATAAACCGAGTTTAAACTTGGCCATTAATATCTTAGCACAAGCATCGTTAATACGCTCTAAAGAAAGTGTTCCTTCACTAACCAGTTCTATGACAGCTTCTGGAAAATTAACTCCATGCATGTGCATATCCATTCCTGCATTTACTGACAAATAAGAGGCCTCTTTTAAATCATTAGCGACATGATGAAGGGTTTCAATTCGTTCAATATCCATCCAGTCACTCACATAAAATCCTTTAAATCCCCATTGATTTCTAAATAAATCAGTCATTAACCATGAATTCATATGACAAGGCACGCCATTGAGTTCATTATGAGCCGCCATTATTGAATATACACCTGCGTCAATCGCTTTCTGGTAGGGTTTAAGGTGTACTTCTTTTAAAGTTCGAAGTGACACATCCATTGGTGCTGCGTTAAGACCATTAACGGGCTCGCCGCCAGCTATCATATGCTTGGCACAGGCAATTACTTTTTCTGGACCTGAGAAATCTCCTTGTTGGAAACCATTTATCATTGCAGCACCCATATTTCCAACCATGAAAGGATCTTCTCCAAACGTTTCTCCAACACGACCCCACCTAGGATCCCGGAGTACATCAATATTAGGGGTAAATGCCCAATGCGACCCAGTAGCCCTCATTTCTTTGGCTGATTGTTTTCCAACATCATATAAAAACGAATCTGACCAGGTAGAAGCTAGAGTGATTGGGGAGGGATACACAGTTGTTCCTGAAACTAAAGCATTTCCGTGAATTGCATCTATTCCTATTAGAATAGGTATTTTAAGTGGTGACTGAAGTGCCAGTTGTTGTAAAAGATTAGCTTCCTCTGTGGTTAGAACGTGAAGAAAAGAACCGATTTTACCTTCTTTAGTCATTTGAGCAACGTCATCACTAAACAAGCCTTTATAGAAGCCCTGGGCGTCGTTAGAATGTAATTCTTCTTCAGTTAGGTTCTTTTCAGCTTGACGCATATGATCAAGACCTACAAACTGATTCATTTGATAAACCTTTTCTTCAAGAGTCATTCGACCCATAAGATCCTTAAGTCTTAGCTCTACAGGCTGACTAGCGTCAAGGTATAAAGGAGATTTAGACTGAGAAAAAATAGTAAATGTCACAAAAACAGTAATAACACAAAGTGACTTTAATTTATTCATAATTATTTATTTAATGCGTTTTTAATAATTTTATAAGATGGTGTTGGCTTTAAATTATCGTCATAAATAGATTGAAAATAACCCCTGTTTTTTTTAAATCGCTCGCCCATATCCCATAAATTTAATGCGACAACACCTGTTGATGTTTTTGACTCTAGTAAAGAAACTATCTTAGAATATAAATTAGCCTGTATGATATGATCTCTTTTAATATTTAATTTATTTTTAATTCTGAAGTCTAGTTCTGTGATATGAAATTCTAGATTATTCGCATGAGCCCAGTCAATTAATTCTGAAAGTTGTAGTAAATTTTTATCTGTATTATCAATAAAGCCCTTAGTGGAATTACTCAAATTAATGTGACCTTGCCATCCAATTGCATCTACACGATATCCCTTGGAACGTATGTATAAAATTGTTTCTTTAACCTTATTCCACATTTTTGGCTGCATTCCAGCATTATGATTATAAACCAGTTTAATATTTGTTGCATTTTTAGTAGCAATCTCGAAAGATTTTAAAATATAATTAGGAAAACCGTTAGAGTCTAAACCCATCTTTAACCATGGGTTTTCCCAAGAAGATGTCCCCTTTTTTGGACCAAACCATTCTCCGTTTGGTAAAACAGTTTCATTAACTACATCCATCCATTTGATGTTTGGAATAGTATTAAACCGTTTTGTAGTAGCAGTCATGAAATCTATTAATACAGACTGAAGTTCTTCAGGAGTTCTATCATCATCTTTAGCCCAGCTTGAGGCTTGTGGACTAGAAGGCCCATGCATTCTAACCATTAAGTTATTAGCTTTGGAAAAAGTAATAAAATCATTAATTCTGTTCCAATCCCAAACATTAGGATTAGGATGAATTCTAGATTGCTTCGCAGCATTAGCAGGAGTTAAATAATTAAAATCTTTAAGGAATAACTTCCCTTTTTTAGAGTTAATCTCGTGATGATTTAAAGTTGCTCCAATAATTAATTTTGATTTATCTGAAATAGCCTTCATTCCACTTGAGGACTCTTTTAGTTGGCGCTTAAAGTAGGTTGCTGCAATTTTTTGAAAACGATTTTTTATAACCAAAAAATCTTCATCATTAGTTCTGTTGTAAGTTTCATTAGGATCTAGGTTATAATCATACAACTCCTCAGCATAGATGTCATTTTTATAAATAGGATCTGTACTTTTTTTATTAGTCACCCAAACAGTATAACGATACTGATCAGTTCGAAAACTGTAACCTGTCTTATTTCGGCTTTGCCATTGACTTACTGCATATGCTTTGGGAGAAATATCAGATCCATCTGTCAAAGGTTTTAGACTTGTGCCATCAAGATTTAATGGAATATCTAAATTAGCCATTTCACAAATTGTTGGGAAAACATCTACAAACTCTGTTGGAGAATTAACCCTAACCTGTTTTTTTACTTTTGGATTATATATAATCAATGGAGATCGAGTAGCTTGTTCAAAATTTGAATGTTTATTCCATAGACTATGATCTCCTAAATGCCACCCATGATCACCCCATATTACAATAATCGTATTTTTTTCTAAACCTGTAGATTTAAGTGTTTGAAGAATTTTTCCGATTTGAGCATCTATAAAACTAGTACAAGCATAATAGCCATGAATCAAATCTTTCTGTAGTGCCGGATTTAAACTTAACAAATTTTCGTCATTGACAACATAATCTATGTTAGCTGTCTTGTATGAACGTAGTTCTCCTGAACTATGGTAAGCCAAATCTGGTCCATTGACAGACTTAGTTTGGAATTTGGCTAATTCTATCTCGTTTTTTTCATAGAGATCCCAATATTTTTGAGGAGCTGTAAATGGAAGGTGAGGACGCTTAAATCCTACAGCCAAGAAGAAAGGCTTGGATTTATTTAGACTTAATTCTTGTAACATTAAGTTTGCACGTGACGTTATCGCACCATCAGTATAAGCTTCATCTGGAACATCTGCACTTTCAAAAGGAGGCTTATAAATATCTCTTACATATTTATTAAGGTTTTTAACCCTCTTTAATTTAGCCTGTTCCCTAAGAAGCATTACTTTGCTTTTAATATCTTTATTTTGATAAAACCCCAACGATGGTGCGCCATATTCAGCAGGGTAATCAAGTTGATTTTCTTTAAAAAAAGGAACAGACCAAGAAGGTTTATCTCTAAATTCATCTACACATCGAGGATCATAAATTTTTCCAACTCCAAGAGTTTGATACCCATTCTTTTTGAAGTGTTCTGGAATCGTTAAAATATCTGGATTAATATCTCGCATCTTAGTTTTGAGATCTCTAACCTGTGTATAGTCAGGTCGTTTTCCTGTCATGAGGCTAGCCCTAGAAGGACCGCAGACTGCTTGCTGGGTATGATTATTTAAAAAAATTGTAGCCTCTTCGGAAAGCCTATCAATTACTGGAGTTTTTGCAAACGTATCTCCAAAACTTCCGATGGTAGGTTTTAGGTCATCTATTGCGATAAATAGAATATTTGGCTTTTGATTTTCAGATTGCGAAACTGATAAATTGGATGAAATTGTAACCAATAATAATATTAAACCTTTCACTTTCATTTTTAAAACTAATTTTTTACAATTTTCTATTTAATAAGTAACTTTTTATAATATGATTCGCCATGTTTTGTCTCAACTTTTAAAATATAATTTCCAGCTGAAAATTGTTTAATGTCAATAGGGTTGGTATTGATTTGTTGGTAAATAACTTTTCCCAAACTAGTAAATATTTCTATGGAATGTACATTTAAGCCTGTTGAAATATTTACTAAATTATTGCTAGGGTTTGGGAATATTAATATTTCTGATTTGACTTCAAAAACATCTACATCCAAACTTACCTCTTCAACAGAAGCTGAAAAGTTATCAATTAAATATATTCCTTCGTCTTCTCCAAACATTAATTGAACTTGTACTGAAGAGGTGAATTCCGGCACGTCGTATTGAAAATCGACCTGTTGATAAGTACTACCATTTAAACTACCATCAGATAAAACGATAATATCAGAAGGACTGTAAGTTATATCTCCTGCAATTTTAGATTTTATTCTGATTTTAATAGATTGATCAGGGCCAAGTGCTTTGACATGGCCTTGAATAATAATTCTCTTACCGGTTAAGTCAGCTGTATACTCATGGTTACTAAGAAGCACTTTATTATAAATATCAGACGAAGTCACCTCAACTTTACCACCAACATTCCCTTCAAATGAATCAATAGTAGCATCCGAATAATTAGCAACAGCCATAGAACCTAGAACAGAAAAGATCCACTCGTTTGAAAAACCACATTCAAAATCTGGATTTAATAACACAGCGTCAATATTTGGACCATAACAAAGTGGCCAATTTCCTGATTCTAATAGAGCGTCTTTAACGTCTGTAACCCAAACTCCTGAAATAGAATTTGAAGTTGAAGGATTATCAGTCCTTAAATGAATTGTCTTATTGGATTTATTTCCAGAACACCAGGCAGAAAATGAAAAACCTCTATTAATTGCCTGTTCAGCTATAAACCTATGATACTCTACACGATCCGAGTTTACAGGACCACCATAATCACCATTTAAGCCAGTTGAATAATTAATACCATTAGCATTATCAGCACCAAACTCACCAAGTGTTACAGGAATATTGTTTAAATTAGACCAAGTTTTAACTTGGTCGAAATGATTCATAATTATTGATTTTTCAGATTCAGACCCCCAGTTAAAGTTGCTGCTATTAGCCGATGATGAACTGGTGAAATTAAATGGATTATAGTAATGAAATGAAGCGATTAGATATTCATCACTTTGAATGATTTCAGTACTAATTGTTGTCGGCGATTGATAAGAAGCCAAATTTCCACCAGTAATTATAATGCTTCTTGTAGAGTTATTTCCTCCAGTAGATCTTATAGCAGTAATTATCATTGTATTTAGTTCATTCATTTCTTCAACACTTAATTCAAAATATGGCTCATTCACTACCTCAAAAATTAGATGATCAGGGTAATTGATGAATTGATCTGCTATAGTAGTCCAAATTGACTTAAACTTCATTAAATCAGCAGCGCGTTTTGATGAGCTAGGGCTAGTATAGTTAGGTTCATTACTGTTAAAGGTTGTTAGAAACTCAGATTTTAGTTGAGCGCCATGAAAATCAATAACAGTATACAAGCTTTGTCCCACGGACCAATCTACTATTGTTTGTAATCTGTCAAGGTAATTTTGATCAACTGTAAAATCTGAAATTGATCCATTATAATTGCTTTCAGTTCCAGCTGAGGTTGAAAAATTATCAGTACTACCAGATGTACGATTTCCATAGAAATCAACAGGAATTCTAACATTTGAAAACCCTTCGTTTTTTACATCAATAAAGTATTGTTCGTATACAACCGGCGCCCAATTCCCTTCAATTGGAGCACTTAAAACATTACCTAAATTTAATCCTCTTCCCATATCTTGAACTAATTGATAGGAGCTCACCTGACATACGGACTCACACGGATTTAGAAAAACAATAAATAAAAAAAGATACAATTGGTTCATCACAGTAAAAATATTTAATTACTAATATAACTAATAGTAATTATGTGCTATTGTTAGACATTAATGAGGCAATAATTAAAAATAATTTCTTTGATTTAAGCAGTTAAGTATTGTAATGAAAAGTTTGAAATTTTAGTTAATATATTTATATCATAAACAATGAAGCAAACTATATAAAAATTGAAGATGTTCACAATAAAAACTTAGACTTGGTTTTAAATTAATTAAATTTGAAATGAATATTATATTTAAAAAAAATGATTAAGATTTACTGTAATGTATTATTGTTAACATTAATTTTTATCTCTTTTGGCTGTAAACCAAAGGCTGAATATAATGAATCAGAAAACAAAGTTGAAATTGATGGTATGGTTTGGATCCCTGGCGGCATATACCAGCAAGGTGCTTCGAGTAATGATAAAATGGCATTGCCTCATGAAAAGCCAAAGCATAATGTTAAGGTTGATGGTTTTTACATGGATATTACAGAAGTTACAAATAATCAGTTTTCAAAATTTATTGATGACACCAATTATATTACGACTGCCGAACAACCAATAGACTGGACTCTAATAGCATCACAGTTACCTCCAGGAACACTAAAACCACACGATTCAATACTTCAACCTGGATCTTTATTATTTAAAAAAACTAAAACATCTGTACCCAATTTATATGATTTTTCACAGTGGTGGAAATGGAGTATTGGCGCAAACTGGAAACAACCAAATGGCATAGGGAGTACTATTATTGGAAAAGAAAATCATCCTGTAGTTCATGTATCATTTCAAGACGCACAGGAATATTGTAAATGGGCCGGAAGACGACTCCCTACAGAAGCAGAATGGGAGTATGCTGCTAGAGGCGGAAAAAAAGATATGATCTACTTTTGGGGAAACATTGTTGAAAACCTTTCATCTAAAGTGAATAGCTGGGAGGGAGAATTCCCAGTTTCTAACTCCAAAGCAGATGGTTTTGAAAAAAGTGCACCAGTTAAGTCATTTCCCCCAAATGATTATGGCCTTTATGAAATTTCTGGAAACGTGTGGGAATGGACTAGTGACTGGTACAATATCAATTACTACTCAACTTTGGCTTCAAAGAAGAATATTTCATTCAATCCTAAGGGTGCAGACAAAGCCTTTAACCCAAACAATCCCTTAATTAGCGAAAAAATCATCAAAGGGGGCTCGTTTTTATGTAATTCATCTTACTGCGCTAGCTACAGAGTTTCTGCGCGTATGGCTACTGATCCTGACTCGTCACTAGAACATTTAGGATTTAGAACAGTTTTAACAACAGAAATGGTTACTTCTAAGAATTAATAAAATTATTTTTTAATAATTCTAAACAACTTTGAATGCATTTGATTACTAAACTTTATCAAATAAATGCCACCACTTAAATTATTTGTGGCTAGTGTATTTTGGGTTGGTTTAATATTAATAGTACTTAAAGTTTGTCCTAAAAGATTGAAAATCTCAATTTTGGAGAAATTAGCATTATTATTATTAAAACGTATTTCGTTTTTCACAGGGTTAGGACCTATTTCAAAATTTATAAAATTATCATTAACTACTCCCAATGCTGAAGATAAAATGTGAGGTAAAGCGTCATTAGCCATTTGTTGTGCGTTATGACCCACATTAGGAACTGTGTCTATTTCCCAATTAAATGCTACATCCATATCCTCTGCTTCTGCTTCGCTAGTATTAAAGAAATAATTACCCCTAGCGAATCTGTTAAGGCCTTGTTGATTATCAACAACAGTATTATGTCTTAATCCGGATGAATTCTGATTCGTGTCAGATTCTCCTAAATGAACAATTAATTTAGTTTCAAATGCATGAGTTATATTAGATTCTAGCAATTCACTATTATCTATGCCATAAGGGAAGCTTACCCCAAGTTCAGGAACTGTATACCAACCAGCGTTAGAACAAACTGCTACTTCTAATCGACTATTGGGTTTAAAAAACAAAAATCGGTGGAGGAATTGAGAACCACCTGAGTGTCCCCACGCATTATAAGTTGTCTGTGTACTGGATATATCATCTAAAATTGCATCGAACAAAGGTTCTATCACAGAAAATGTCCATTCATTTTCAGGGTTTCTTGTTTCTGGTGAGGGGTTATCTCCATCATCAAAAACATTCCCCATCAGATAATTATCTCCAAGCCCTGGATAGTTATTACTTGAAAATTCAGGAGCGATAACAATAAAACCATTCTCATTAGCCATATCAATCCAAAAATCCCTGTGAGTATCCCCATCCCTTCCAGATCCATGAAACGAAAATACAATGGGCATTGTAGTTATATCTCCTGAAGGAATATGAAAATAGACCTCTATGGGTTGATCGCTTAAAGGACCATTCGGAGTAAAGGTAAAAGACCCTGTTGAATTAGAGTTTAAATTTTGGGCTGTTGAAAAAGACGTAATAAATACTATTAATACACTAAATTTTTTAAACATTTAAAATCCTATTTGAAATAATAATTGAAACATTGACCCTTGTAAATCAGAGTCCGTAGAAACATTTGTATAAGCAGCTTGTAGTTTTAAGTTGTTGTCTTTAAAATATTTAGACAAACCAAAAGTATAGCTATTCATATCGTATAAAATAGAATCTGAAATCATTGCAAACTCAGGACTTGAAGACTCAAAACGAGCATCAAATCCATAACCGTTTTTAGTTACATAACCCATTTGTAAGTTGTAGCTATCCCCAAGCACTAAGAAGCTACTAATTTGCCCCGGTACAAGAATTTCTTGAGCAGCTTGATCTAAATAATTTTCGTCAAGCCCATTAGCACTCCCATTGGCATATTCAGCTAAAAGTGAAAAACCTTTGTATTTCACTAATAAATCTACAAAAAATTGAGAGTAACTTGGTAATTCATTAAATCCATTAGAATCATAAAGCATAAAATCTCCGTGCCCTTCTCCAACTGAATTTGAAGTACCTTCGTTCTGACTCGCTGCAAAACCCACTACAAATTTTAATGTCTCTTCATAGGCTAGATCAGCACTCATGTGCGCTGTACCATCTTTAAAATATCCTAGAGGATAAAAATCTAAACGCCCCCCTATTTTTAATCCACCCAAATCAGAGTCTCTAGAATCTGATCCAAATGAATTCCTACCATCACCAGATGTTAATGCTAACATAGGAACTATACCAAAATTAGTTCCAAATTTGGATTCTATAAATAATCCAAATTCTCTGCCCGTATTATTAAATAAGTGACTTAAATCACTTCTTTCTGTGAACTGCAATCGATCTTCTCTAAAAGTCATTTCTCTATTATTTACAAATGTCTGTTTTTGTCCAAATGATATAGTGGTTGATGGCAAAGGATGATAAGCAATCCATGCATCAAATAAAGGGTCTGAAGAACTATAGTTCATTTGAATTAAAAAGCTAACTTTTTCTTTTAAAGCCTTACCTCCTAAAGTTAAAAAGGCATTTTTAGCATTATAAGTTCTTGATACATCTTCAAAATCAGAACTGGTAAATGTTGGCTGAATAAATCCGCCAATATTAAATTGATAGGCTCCTTCATTAAAATAGAATTTTAGACCATTGTCTAAATCAAAGCTAGCGATATTTTTTTCTTCAGTCTCTTGTGCATATACAGATAAGGAAAGACTTAAAAGTAGTGAGAATAAAATTATTTTTTTCATCGTATTGGTATATTTATGCGTTAAGTTTATTATTTAATTATGACTCTATATATTGGTAATGTCTCATCTAATTTTGTTTTTAAAACTCCGAAACTCACAAAGCTATTAGGCGCTTCAGGCTCTAAAACTTCAGGCAGTAAATTAGAGCGCTGTTGTTGCATTGAAATTAATAGAGTTCCACTGGGAAACTCTTTTTGAATCCTAGTGACTTTAGTTTTGATCTTCTGAAGTTTCATTTTCTCATAAACTTTAGAAGCTTCATCATACGAGATAATCTTGTAGGCCTCTACAGTAAATAGTTTATCTTCTGTCAAAGGAATCATTTCAATACCCAAGTTTATTAGTTTCTCGATAATAGCTAATTGAGAAGCTTCAATGAGATAGGCATAAGGCTTTGAACGTTCTAAAACTGGAGATGACTGAAGAGCATCTCTTATTACAACCTCCAAATCAATTAAAGATTCAGTGTCTAAGTCTATGGCCTTAATGGTATCCTTATATACTTTACGCTTACTTGTAACTACTACAGGCTTTGAATGTGCAATCGCTTTTTGAATTTCTTTCTTAACCTCTGAAGTATTATCTACGGCAGTTTGTGTGTAAGACAATGCTAATTCATGAGTAATCTCGACACGGCGTTTAAAAGAAGTTTTTCCTATACCTACTCCCCTTACTTCAAATAAAGTTGAAATCATATTATTTAAGGCATAGTTCGTTGCACTTGAGCGTGCATTTGATGAACCTTGAGTAAAATGGATTTCGCCTGCGTATTTTCCTGTAGAAGCATATTCTCGATGTCTGAAATTTTTAACATCCATCACATCGCGGGCATTCTGAACAAATATATTATTTGTATAATTTCGAATATTTTCAGGAACATTTAAGTTTCCAGAATATAAAAACATAGTATCATAGGCTGAAGTAATTCCAAAATCACTGAGTTGTGCAAAATCTTTTCTATAGGGTCGGTATTCATGAAAATCTAATCCTACATGGGCATTAAAGTCCGTGAATACTTTTTTGATTAACCGAGTTTCAGGCGCCATTAATTTTGTTTGATCCCGATTCAAATCAAGCCCATTTGCTGCATAGCGATTATCTTTTAGGTAACCATCAATATTAGCCATTGGTAAAATTAAAAGATCAACACCATCTAAAAGCTTATCATATGTGGCGTCATTAAGAATTGAATACATGTAATACAATAAGCCTTCTGTACCTGCAGGTTCATTTCCATGAAGGCCTGCTTGCATCCAAATTTTAATTTTTTCTGAGCTGTTGCTTGTTTTAATATGAACCACAGGGATATTATAGCCTTTTTGACTTTCCCCAATATACTGGATAGAAACAACTGATGGATGCGATTCTTTTAACTGATTAATAAAATTAATTAGCTCTTTGTAATTAGTATAACCTCTTTTCTTTTTAAGCGCTGGTGTAATTGGGAGTAAAGACTCAGAATCAGGGAAAAACTTCTTCGTTATTTTTTTCGATTGTGGATTCGGTTGCGCTTGTAATACACTGACTACAAAAACACAAATGATTAAAATAATACGATTTCTCATCTATTTTTATAATGAAAATGTTACCATTAAGCGTGCAATCCACTCATCGCCAGCAATCTGATTTCCATTCAAATCATTGATTCCTGGATTTGCTTTGACATAAGTATAAGAAGCTTGAACTTTAGCTCCATAATTTCTAGATATATATTTACCTAGACCTATTGTATAATACTTTGGTCGGTTATAAAATGTTCCGTTATTTAGAAATGAATTATCATCAGCCTCTAATTGTGTATAGCGACCATCAACTGAAAATCCGTTTTTGAATAAATAGCCTAATTGAATATTATATGCAGTTCCTAACATCATACGTCCTTTAACATAATTCTCTACATTTTGGATACCATTTACATCAAAAGTTGTAGAAGTAGATCCATTGTTTCTAACTCGTTGAGTGATATCTGTAGGAACATCAGCCTCTGTTTTGATGTATTCTCCTAACACTGAAAACCCCTTATATTTAATCATGAAATCTACACCATATTTAGTGTAATCTGGTAATGATTCTTCATCGGCATCATTTAAATATAAAATAGCACCACTTTCGCGGCCTCTACGGCTACTCATTCCGTTGTTTTTACTGTAATTAACGCCGACTACAATTTTAGGAATAAGTTCTCGCATCACATCTGCTTGTCTAAATTGTCCCAAATTGGTAAACAATCCAAAAGGCAAAAAGTCAATACGGCCTCCCACTTTTAAGCCACCATGGTCTTTTTCAAACGCATTGCTACCGTCTCCATTGGTTAAAACAAAATAAGGTTTTAGGTAAGAACCGCCTCCAGTTCTAAAGTTTCCTTGTGCGAAAAAACCAAATTCTCTAATAGATGAAAAAGCTGATGTTAGTCTACTACGTTCTACGAGTTGTAAAGTTCTAGAGCTCATAAATAATTCTCTGTTGTCAGTATACGTAGAACGCTGACCAAAACTAAGCTTGATTCTATTTGTTACATTGTATGAGACATAAGCGTCTAATAAATAATTGTTAGTGCTCTGTGCGTCACCCACTTCAGAGGCTCCACTCAAATCAACCTGAAAACGGTAAGAGAACCGCTCATCCGGAAGCACACCATCCATTCGAAGTCGTAAACGTCGCATCCGGAACCGATTCATAGACTCCTCGGCATCTGCTTCCGTATACTGTTTAGATTCTGCATACGGCTGAACATACCCACTAATTCTAATTTTATGATCCTCATCAGCTGTAAACCTTAAACCCTCACCAAATTTATAGCTATCTAATTCTACATCTTGAGTATGAACTAAGGAAGCAGTCAAACAGAGCGCTAAAACACTAATAATTTTAAAAACCTTCATTTATATTTATTTAAGATTCAAATACTTTTTTCATGGTTAGTTTGCTTTCTATCATCATTTGTTGACCTAAAGCAAATACATCCATTAAATTATAATCGGCATCAAAACAACACAAATCAGCATCAAAGCCAACTGCAATTTGTCCTTTATTTTTAAGCCCTAAATTGGTAGCTGGGTTAGTAGTAATCAATTTAAGTGCTTCTTCCATTGGAAAACCTGTTTTAATTAAATTGACAACTTCCTCTAGGTTTTTATCAACCTGTGCTATTTTAACACCAATCGGCTGTCCGTTTTCATTAAAATTAGTAAGCCCCGCATGACCATCTGTGCTAAATGTTATTTTATCTATTGAGAGTCCTTGTTCCAAAGCATAAAGTACCGCCTTATGAGGTTCTGTATATTTAGAGGCTCCCGTAGTAATATCTATCATGCCTCCTAATTTTCCAAAATCAATGGCTTGATCAAATAACGCTTTAGTACGTGCAACATGAGTTGGAGAAATATGTTCAATCGGGAACTGATACTTTTTAACCAGTTCAAATAGTACATCTAATTTAGTGTCTAAGTCACCGAGGTGTACATGAAGAATTCCTTTTTTATTTGACAAACTTCCTGCAACTCTGACATCTCTTAACTTTCGCAATAATTCAAGTGCTGTTGGGTATGAAGATCGAATGTCACTGATTGCAATTTTACAACCCAAAACAGGATCAATAAAAATCATATCCGACTGAATATCATCCGTTAAGGTTGGAGATTCCACTCCATAATAGCCACAAAGCATATAAGCAGAAATACCTTGTTGTTTAAGTGCTTTAACTTTACTAAATAAAGACTTTAAGGATCTTGAAGTACCATCAGTACCTAGAAGTCCCATCACAGTTGTTGATCCGCAAGAAATTAATTGTTTTAAATCAACATCGGGTGTTCTTGAAGAAAAACCATCTTTACCACCTGCGCCAGAAATATGAATATGCTGATCAATAAATCCTGGTGTGACCATTTTTCCTTGTGCATCCCAAACCTCAGCGTCCTGACTAAATTGATCTAGATTATCATCAATAGCAATAATTTTATCTCCGGCTATAAGTATATCTTTTACACCCAAAAACTTTGGTGTGTATAATTGAGAGTTTTTTATGAGTTTTAACATATTATATAAAGTGATAAAATAGCATTATTACTAATGCAACCCCCAAGGGAATTAAATTTCGTTTAACAATTGCAATAGTTGTGACCTTAGCAATTTCTGCAGTGGCTATAATAACACCTGCAACAGGTGATACAGTACGTCCCATAGAAGCTGAAAGCTGCATAGGAAGTATCAAAGTAGTTGTATCTGCGCCTAAAGATTTTGTGATTTTTGGAACTAAAGGTCCAAATGCGAAAAAGGAAGCATTACCACTCCCCATAAGCATAGAGGCTAAAAATATCATTATTGTCATGACGACACCAATCCCAACAACCCCAAATCCTAAATTCTGTGAGGCATTTATTAGTCCATCAATAAAACCTAAACTAATCAAGCCTTTAGCAAAGATATCTGCTGTAATAATCAGAGTTACAACCGTTTTAAAAATATTACCCATCCCGTTCCAAAATGTATTTAAAGAGGTCAAAACAGCTTTTATGTCTCTAGAACGAAAAAGTTCAAATAAAAGCCCGATAAATAAGCTTATAAACATGGCGGTAGTGGTATCCAAGGAAATAGGGGGATCAAAAGCATTAAATATTTTTGAAAATACGAGCAACAAAATAATAGGTAATACTGGAATGATTGCATAAATCAAAGGCACGTTCAACTTCGTATTTTCATTGACTATTTCCTCAGGGCTTATAAGTTGTTTTTTATCAAAATAACGGTTTACAAAATAATAGGTAACCATCATAGATATACTCAGCGGAATAACCATTGGAATTTGATTTTTTATAAAAAACACAATGGTATCAACTTCTGCTATTTGGGTCGCGCTAGCTGTAATAGCTGATGCGGGACCAATTCCAAAAGCAGTGGTCGCAGTAATTACAGATACAGCTGATAATCGACTCACCCCTAGCTTGACAAGGATTGGAAACAATGAGGCCATCAGCAATAAACTTAAGCCTGCCGCAGAAGGAATAGCAACAAACAAAACCTGACCTAAAGGGATTACTAAAGATGCTGCTACATATGGTTTATTTTTAAATAATTTTAGAGGACGCATTGATAAATTTACTAAGGCATTAGAGGCTCCAATTTTATCAATATAGGCAACAAATCCACCAATAGCCATAATCATAAGACCAACACCCGCATTGGTTTTACTAAAGGATTCTTTTATGTATCGAAATAAATCAAAACCAGAGAATCCAGTCGGATTTTTAAGGTCTGGTAAATTATACTCTAAAAACATTGAAATAGTCAACATCGAAAGCCCTGATACTAGCAACACAGCGTGTGGATTGTATTTTTTTAATAGCAACCAACCGGTGATAACAGTAAATATAACAGCAATTATAGACCCCATTTAATGTAGTTAAACTATTTTATTAAAAAGAAGAACCATCCAACATTGTCCCCGGAGAATAAAGTGCCCCATTTGCCGCATCAACTCCTGAATGTTGTACAAATTCACCTGTTAAATCTGGATTTCTAGTGTAAGACTCATTTGGATTATTTGATAATGGCTCTACATCAAAAGTGAGTAATATAGTTCCAGATGTGTCTTGTAAAGTAACAAAGTCACCCGCATTGTTCATGTTAATAGATCCTGTTGAAGCGGTTTGCACAACAGCACCTCCAAAGTTTCCTGTCGGAGTACCGCCTCCAAATAATACTAGGACGCCATTTAAAGAAACAACTGTTCCTGCAGGAAAGACATGTCTAACTTGCGAGGCATCAGAAATAGTATAGCCACTCATATCTATTTCTGGACCTGAGTTAAAAAACTCTATAAACTCATCCCCATTGGCGTCTCTTGTTCCATCACCGTTCGCATCCCCTGCGTCTCCTGCTTCTGGATCATATAATACTTCATTAATTAAAAAACCTAGCCATGGACAACCATTATTTTCAGAAGAACCAGCTACATCTGGACAGGAATCAACAGCGTCTAACACCCCATCACTATCCGTATCAGAGTCATCGTCTAACATCGCTATTTCAATTAGTGAGTCAGACAGTAGTAAAACTCCACCTCCAGAAGTTACACTTACAGTAATTGTTTCAATGCTTTCTATTTCAATATCTTGAATAGCAGAAATTGTAACTGTACCAGAACTCATTCCAGAATCAATGAATATTACTGAAGAACTTGAACTGTAATCTTGATTTTCGGAGGCCGTACCTCCAAAGACAAGTGCCAATGAGATTGCCTCAGGAGCAGCAGAATTTAGGGTTGCGCTAAGGGTAATTTCTCCACCCGCTTCACTCAGAGTTGTAGAATCTAATCCGAGCTCAACAGAAGGAAATATATCTTCCGTTGTACATGACAGATTCAAAAGATATAGTAAGCTGATGGACAAATAATTTAATTTCATTTTGGTTTGTTTTAAGTCTTAAAAAAGAAAAGTATTTTTAACTTTATAATTAGTTTTTTGATTGTGTGTTTTCAATCAAATTCAATCTTAAAAATGTAAAAGCCAATATTCATGTAAGCTTAATTCAACAGCATACATTCCAATTGAATCGATGACACACCATGTTGCTTAGTACCAAAAATAATATTAAAAAAGCTAATAAAAAGATACCACTTTATCAATTTTTAAAACACCAATAAAAGCTACTAATGAAGTTTATAATTAAATATATTTAGCCATTAACTTGAGTTTATTTCTCATGACACTAATTGGTACTGACGAATAGCCAAAAATTAGACCCTTTTTTGAAGGATCCCCAATATAACATTTACTCAACGACAAAGTCGTCACTCCTATTTGGTTAAGCTGGTTAATTAGTTTTTTTTCATGATCCAAACTAACTTCAGTTTTAAAAAGCGCTAACACATGAAAACTTGAAAATTGTTTTTCCTGTACATACATTTTTTTGCTTACTTCGTTAAATTCTTTTACAAATATATCATGCCTATCTTTAGCTGTTATAATAATGTTTTTAAGATGTTGATATAAATAATTTTTTTCAATAAATTGATTCATTACAACTTGAATAGAAGGCGACACAAAGCGATGAGAATGATCTTGAAGCGCCTCTAATGCAGGGGTTAAGTAACGAGGCACAACCATATATCCTAAACGGATTGACGGATGTAGCAAGCGATTAAAAGTTCCCATGTAAATAGTACGATCTTCTGTATCAAGACTATATAGCGTAGGGGTTTTTGTGAAATGATTTGCGATTTCGTTTTCATAATCATTTTCTATTATTAATGCTTTATGATTAGAAGCCCATTTCAAGATCATCTGACGTCTTTTTAGACTCATTGGTATTCCTAAAGGGTAATGATTTGATGGAGTAAGATGAATCAATTTAGGAGAAGCATTACCCACTATATCTAAAGATTTGATATCAATGCCTTCTTTATCTAGTTCCACAGGATATAAGTTAGCTTCAGAACTTTTGAAAACAGAGTGAACATTTGGGAAAATAGGGTTTTCTAAAACAACCCCATCCCCACAATTAATAAGAGTGTTAGAAATTAAGTATAACGACTGTAAAGACCCTGAAACAACCACAATTTGATCTGGGTCACATTTAATATTTCGGCTTATATTTAGATAGTTTGAAATACTAGTTTTAAACTCTTTTAGACCAGTAGATTTTGAATACGACAGTCCAGAGGATTTAATATAGCGCCAATATAAATTAAGTAGTTTTTTCCATTGATTTACAGGAAAAATATCAATTGGTGGTAAACCAGGCCTAAATGCTAAATTATTATTAGGAAGCCTATTTAACAAAGCTCTATTTTTTAAAAATGATTTACTCTTTTCAGAAATTTGAGGATATAGGTTAGAATTTGGTTGAATAGGACTAGCTACTCGCTTATCTTCTAATTTAGATTTTAAGTAATTAATTCTATTCCCTGATCCAGGTTTAGAAATAATAATTTTTTCCAATAATAATAGTTCATAGGCTTTTATAGCTGTTGTTCTTGACACACCAAGTGACTTACACAAAAGTCTAGTCGATGGAAGAAGCCAATCATGAGGTAGTTCATATTTTAGAATACAATTTTTTATAGCCCAATATAAATCAACATACTTATGGGACTTTACATTTTTGGATAAAATTGTATATTGAGAACGAATTCTATCAACTGCAAAAAAATGATTGGTATTCATTGTATATCGTAATTGGTATTATAAATATACAATGTTTTCGATTTATTTTAATTAAAAATGTGTGTCAACTAGTGATAAATTTCATAACATCCAGGCTCTTATCTGTTTTATTGACTATAGTATTATTTAGCTCTTGTGATTCAATAAATGATGGACCTGTTAATCTAAATAATTATACTGAGTTAAACTCTCAAAGTGAAGGTGCAGGAATGTTCTCATTTACATATGATTTAGTCTCTGAAAGTTATCTAAATGTTTACAGTCATATCCCTACTAATAGCAGTCCTAGCACCCCTATCGTTTTTGTTTTTCACGGAAATAATAGAAATGCTGATGATTACCGAAATTCTCTTGTAGAAAAAGCTGATCTGTATGGATTTATTCTAATTGTGCCAGAATTTACAAATTCTCAATTTCCCGGAGGAGATGGTTACAACCTTGGAAATGTTTTTATTGATGGTGACAATCCTAGCTTATCTACTTTGAATCCGGAACCTGAATGGACTTTTTCTGTAATTGAACCACTTTTCACATACACAAAACAACAATTAAATAATCAGACCGCTAAATACCACATAATTGGACATTCTGCAGGAGCACAATTCGCTCATCGCTTCTTGTTTTTCAAGCCCGAGGCTAAGGTTGATAAAATAGTCGCTTCGGCAGCTGGCTGGTACACAACTTTAGAACTAGATATAAATTTTCCTTATGGACTAAATTCAAGCCCATTAGAAAACATGGATTACACTCAATTATTTTCAAATCATCTCACTGTATTAATTGGATCTAATGACAATGACCCAAATTCTTCTTCGCTGAGACACAACAGCATTGTAGACTTACAAGGGCTTAACCGTTTAGAACGTGCCAGTAATTTTTATACAAATGCACAATCAAAAGCAGTAAATCAAGAACTAAATTTTGAGTGGAATTATGTTATCAACCCTAACGCTGATCACAATTACTTAATTGCAGTTTCAAAAGCTGCGGATTTAATTTTTAATCAATAACACATGCAAATCACCAAACAAAATCTAGGTTTAATCGCTGGACCAATTTCATTTCTGTTATTATTAACCATGCTTCACCCTGAAGGACTTTCAAACCAGGGGAGCGCTGTTTTAGCTTCTACTAGTTGGGTTGCAATTTGGTGGATAACAGAAGCAGTACCAATTGCGGTAACAGCACTTTTACCAATTGTATTATTTCCTTTAAGTGGAGGACTAGCTTTAACAAAAACAACAGCAGCATATGGTCATAAATTTATCTTTTTGTTTATTGGAGGGTTTATATTAGCAATCGCTATTGAAAAGTGGGATTTACATAAACGTATAGCGCTTACAATAATTAAGATAGTAGGAACAAATGTGAGTAATATTATTTTAGGATTTATGATAGCTACTTCTTTTTTATCTATGTGGATTTCAAATACAGCGACAGCCGTAATGATTCTTCCAATTGGAATGGCTATTGTTGCTCAGCTAAAAAATAATTCTAATACAAGTGAAAAAGAAAATCTTCTCTTTGGAAAAGCTCTAATGTTAGCAATTGCCTATAGTGCATCAATTGGAGGAATGGCAACACTAATTGGAACCCCGCCTAATCTTGTTTTTGCAGGAATTATGAAGGAATCTTACGGAATTAAAATCAGTTTTTTTCAATGGTTTAAGTTTGGATTGCCTTTAAGTTTGTTACTTCTCAGTATTTGTTGGGTATATCTAACTAAGATTTCTTACAAATTTGAACAAAAAAAATTTCCTGGTGGTAAAAAAGAAATTTTCAATCAGCTAAAAAAACTTGGCAAAATTTCTTATGAAGAAAAAGTTATTTTATCAGTATTTGTTATAACAGCTCTTGCATGGATATGTAGTTCTTTTTTAATAAATAAATTTCTTCCCGCTATTGACGATACTATTATAGCTATCATAGCTGCTATAATTTTATTTGTTATACCTGCAAAAGATAGAAAAAAACGTCTACTAGATTGGAAAGACACTGCAAAATTACCTTGGGGGATATTATTGTTATTTGGAGGTGGTATGGCATTAGCAATTGGATTTGAATCAAGTGGGCTTGCGGTCTGGATTGGATCTCAATTAACACTGCTAGAAAACATACCATTAATTATATTATTGTTGATTTTGATAGTTAGCGTAAATTTTCTTACAGAAATAACTTCTAATTTAGCAACAACTGCAATGTTACTACCTGTTTTAGCCTCTTTAGCAAGGGCTATAAATATTCATCCATATTTATTATTAGTAAGTGCTACAGTAGCAGCATCATGTGCCTTTATGCTACCAGTAGCTACACCCCCTAATGCTGTTGTATTTGGATCAGGCTATCTTAAAATTAATGACATGGTCAAGAAAGGTTTTTGGATGAATTTAATTTCTATTATTATCATCACTTTATTTATTAATTTTATTCTACCTGTAATTTGGGATGTTTCAACTCCTTTAGGTTAACAATTTTTTAATATAAAATTTATTACAACTTTGTTGCAATAACGTTTTGAATGTTTATATTTGTCAATCAGTTGATCAGATTAAAAATAGATATTATGAACCTAAGTTTAAAGAAACCAGACAATATTGGCGCAATAGCGAGCAGTATGTGCGTAGTCCATTGTCTAGCTACACCTGTTCTATTTGTGTTTCAGAGTTATACTGCTTTGGAACAAAACAGTGCTCCTTTGTGGTGGACAAACTTAGACTTT
>ERZ1048068.778-NODE-778-length-27012-cov-4.346997_pt1 | contig 27012 bp, 34 predicted proteins | sample MGYA00383098_ERZ1048068 | MGnify/ENA primary metagenome ERZ1048068 (study PRJEB29581, sample SAMEA5548368) | metagenome | biome: marine; feature: coastal; material: water | depth 1 m | study: Short-term variability in the microbial, nano- and picoplankton dynamics... | reverse complement strand
ATCACTTGTTTTGAAACAGTTTGACTGAACCCTGAAAGGCTCATAAGTAAAAAAACTAAAATAAAATAACGCATTGTTAAATTGGTTTATAATTCAAAGATAAGAAAAAGTATTATTAATAAAATAGTCCGCTTGACCCCTCTAATCTTTTAAGTCTTTTAAAAAATTCTTATTATTTAGTTTTTCAAAAACTCTTTCAAGCGTTGTTTTCTGAGGTTTAGCCTTAAGATAATATTTGAGACTTCCTACCATAAAATACTTATAGCTTTTATGTACTAGTTCTTTACGTTCTTTATAGCCTTCAATATTGAAATTAGTTTCGATGTAGTAATAATCATCTATGTACTCAATCTTAATGTTTTTAATGTATTCGTGCAAGATTTTCCTTTTACTGTTGAATGTAAGATTTTCTTTTAACTTTAATCCCTCAAGTGTGTTTTTAGATGATACGCCTTTAATATTTTTAATTTGACTTTCAAGGTTGTTAATTATTAAGGTTTCATCTATAATTTTATTATCGTAACCCTTTTTTCTTGAAGTAAATTGATTTAAACTATATTGTCCTTCCTCGTAGGCATCCATTACCTTGTTAATCCTGTTTTCAAGACCTTTTAAGGCAGCTTTATGGCTTTTTAGCTTATCCCCTAACCTATCCAGCTCTTCATTGTTATTAAGGCTATTAAAATGCTCTTTTACTTTATCGTAAAGTTTATAGTCTCCATAAAATTTGCTCATTATGAATTTTTCTAAAAAATCAATGTTAATACTTCTATTTCCACAGTTTTTATGCTTGTAACGTTTAGAAGAACACATATAATAATTATCTCTTTTATTAACCCTAGTTCTTCCGTACATATTCCTTCCACATTTACCACACCTTAACAAGCCTTTTAATAGGTATTTATGAGAGACCACTTTACCAGAGTTATTAGCGTTTTTCTTTAGATTGTCGTTTACTTGCTGCCAATATTGAGCATCAAATATCGCTGGACATTCGTATTCATTTCCAGAAAACACCCTAACCCCTTTATAATGTGAATTTTTAATAAAGCCCCTAATAGTATTCCGACGCCATTTTATTTTAGATTTTTTAACGGTTGTAATATCTTGTTTATCGTATTTGTTTACGACTTTTAAAGTACCTTCCATTTTATTATATGCAGTTGGCACTCCCAATTCATTTAATCTATCGGCAATTTTATTTGTTCCTATTCCCTCAAGAGACCATTTATAGACCTTTTTAATGATTTTAGACTCGTCTTTATCAATTATTAGAAAATTGTTTTCGTCTTTAGTGTACCCATAAGGAATTCTAGCGTGTGATTTACCAGCAATTACGTTATCCCTTAAAACCTTTCTAGTTTGCTCGGATTGTAGTTCTAGTTTGTAAGAGTTGAGCTGAGACAATATCCCACCTAGTAGGTTGTCATTAGGGTTATTATAGTCTTGTAAAACGCCATTGAAATAAACCTTGCATTTATAACTTTTAACAGTCTGAACGAATGTTGCGTATGTTAAACTGTTTCTCTCAAGTCTGTTCTGGTTTCTTACCCATAAAGACGTTACTAAACCACTTTTAATATCTCCCATTAATTCGTTTAACATCGGTCTATCAACAATATCTAACCCCCCACTTACTCCCTCGCCCTCGTTGTAAATCTTAATATCTGAATAATGAAAATCCGCAGCGAATTGCTTACCTTCCCTTAATTGATTGTTTATTGAGTTGCTTTCTTCATCTTGCTTAGACAACCTAGTGTAAATTCCTAACATAGCTTTTCGATTGGATCACTAATATACGAAATGTACACAACATATTAATTAACATTTGAAATTGTGTGATGAGGCGATCGAAATGGACGTTGTGCAATTAATCCTTTTTGAGCGCCAACACGCCCTACCACAGAATGTATTTTAGTAGTCTCCAAAGCTTCGTGCAAGGTCATCGGAGGCAGAATTGATGGCAAGCGTTTGGCTAACATGGTTTTTCCTGCCCCTGGAGGGCCAATTAATATAATGTTATGTCCACCAGCAGCAGCAATTTCCATACAACGTTTGATGCTCTCCTGCCCTTTGACATCAGAAAAATCAAATTCAGGATGCTCTAAGTTTTTTTGAAACTCGGCATGGGTATCTACTATGGTTTGCTCTAAGGCTTTGTTTTTATCAAAATAATTAATCACTTCCGAAATGTGTTCTACACCATACACTTTCAACCCGTCGACAATGGCAGCTTCTTTTGCATTTTCTTTAGGTAGAATAAATCCTTCAAAACCATCCTCTAGAGCTTTAATCGCGATTGGCAACGCCCCTTTGATGGGCTGTACTGATCCATCTAAGGAGAGTTCTCCCATAATGACATACCGATCAATGTTGACCTCTTTGATTTGACTAGAAGCGGTTAGAATGCCCATCGCCAACGGCAAATCATAAGCAGCTCCTTCTTTGCGCATATCAGCGGGAGACATATTGATGATGAGTTTTTTACCGGGAATTTTATAACCATTATTTTGAAGCGCAGCCGCAATTCGGAAGTTACTTTCTTTAATGGCGTTATCTGGTAATCCCACCAAATGGTAGCCAATACCTTTATCGACATTGACTTCGATTGTGATGGTATGGGCTTCCACGCCAAAGACGGCGCTTCCGTAAACTTTTTTGAGCATGGTTGTAAATTTGAGAGTTTAAAACTACTAAATATTAAGGAATAATAAAATTTAAAGAAAGGCTTTGGTCATAAATACTTGACCGAAATAACCAAATGGTAACATATATTTGATTTACAACAATCCTAATTTGAGAATAAAAATTAGATTGTATCTTTGAAAAAAAATAAAATGAAAAAATACCTTTCAGAAATCATAGGAACCTTTAGCATGATTTTTTGTGGCTGTGGCGCCATGGTGATCAATGATTTTACAGGGGGTATCATTACTCATCCTGGCGTAGCCATCACATGGGGATTGATTGTCATGACCATGATTTATGCGTTTGGAGATATTTCAGGAGCGCATTTTAATCCGGCGGTGACCGTTGGGTTTGCAGTCGCTAAAAAATTCAGTTGGAAAGAAGTTCCAAAATACATAGTAGCCCAATTTACTGGCGCAATTGCCGCTTCGCTGCTCCTACTCTATCTATTTCCGGATAGTGATTTAGGGGCCACCATACCCACCATTGAACCCTTAAAAGTATTTATCATTGAATTACTTCTTAGTTTTTTCTTAATGGTTGTTATTATTAATGTGTCTACAGGAAGCAAAGAAATTGGACCCATCGCTGGAATAGCCATCGGAAGTGTGATTCTTTTAGAGGCCATGTTTGCTGGGCCATTAACAAAAGCATCTATGAATCCCATTCGTTCGTTGGCGCCTGCTCTAGTCTCCAGAAATTACTCCGACTTGTGGGTGTACCTGACAGCACCATTCATTGGGATGCTGTTAGCTGTCTTTAGCTGTAAACTTGTAAAAGAGGATAATTGTTGTGATGAAAAATGTTAATATTTGTTTAATTGTATCTATAATACTTTAAACAAAATGTATTTTTACGCTGTAAACAAAATATGTTATGGCCAAAAAAGCAACTCTCACACAAAACACACTCGTAAAATTTTATATGGACTATGTTTTAGAACACAACCATGCTCCAAAATCTATTTACACCTTTGCAAAATCTAACGGATTTGAAGAAGCAGATTTTTATCAGTTTTTTGCAAATTTCGAAGTTTTAGAAAGTACTATTTTTAGTTTATTTTTTACAAACACACTTGAAACTTTAGAGTCAAGTAAAGATTACCCTACTTACGATTCTAGAAATCAATTATTGAGTTTTTACTTTACATTTTTCGAAAATCTAACAGCTAACAGAAGTTATGTTGTCTATGCATTAAACGAAAGTTCTAATCAACTGGAAAACTTAAAAAAACTTAAAGGATTACGTACAAAATTCTTGAATTATATCGATCAATTAGATATTGAAGTATTGCAAATCAAAAACAAGCAATTAGAACAAATTAAAGATAGCGTGGTTCAAGAAACCTATTGGATTCAACTTATGCTAACCTTAAAGTTTTGGTTAGATGACACGTCTACTTCCTTCGATAAAACAGATATTTTCATTGAAAAATCAATCAATGCTAGCTTTGATCTCATTAATATTTCCCCTTTAAAAAGTTTCGTTGATTTTGGTAAATTTTTGATTAAGGAAAAAATCAGCATGAACTAATATGAAGTCCATCGACAAAATACCCACTTCGAAAATACAACGCGCCGGTAAACTTGTTTCAACGGGTGCAAAAGTTGGGGTAAATTATTTAAAATATTATGGTGAAAAGATCACCAAATCGGAGGCTATTGCCAAAGATAATCTCAATAAAAATAACGCCGAAGATATTTATTCGGGATTAAAACAACTCAAAGGAAGTGCTTTAAAAGTAGCGCAAATGTTGAGTATGGAGAAAAGTATTTTACCACAAGCCTATGTGGATAAATTTTCATTAGCTCAATTTTCTGTTCCGCCACTGTCACCGCCACTAGTAATCAAGACCTTTAAAAAATATTTTGGACAACACCCCAACGAAATTTTTGACGAATTTGATTCTGAATCCGTCAATGCTGCAAGTATTGGACAAGTCCACAAAGCAGAAAAAAATGGTAAAAAGTTGGCTGTAAAAATCCAGTATCCAGGTGTGGCTGATAGTATCCAGTCGGACTTATCCTTAGTGAAACCGATTGCCATAAAAATGTTTAATATTAAAGGGACAGATTCTGACAAATACTTTCAAGAAGTTGAAGATAAATTGGTGGAAGAAACCAATTACGATCTTGAAATTTCACAAAGTAAAGAAATAGCAAAAGCCTGCGTTCATATTCCTAATTTATTATTTCCCGAATATTATGATGACTATTCCTCGGATCGCATCATTACAATGGATTTTATGAAGGGAGAGCATCTTTCAGAATTTGCCAAATATAATACCGATACCCAAAAGGCAAATCAACTTGGCCAAGCGCTTTGGGATTTTTATATGTTTCAAATTCATACCCTTAAAAAAGTACATGCAGATCCACATCCTGGAAATTTTCTGATTAATGAGGATGCACAGTTAATTGCTTTAGATTTTGGTTGTATGAAATCGATACCAGATGAATTTTATATTCCTTACTTTGAATTATCGGACAAAAAAATTATTGATACTCCCAAATTATTTAAGGAGAAGTTGTTTGAGTTAGAAATTTTAACTCCAACAGATACTCCCGAAGAATTATCATTTTTCACCGCGATGTTTCATGATCTATTGAGTGTGTTTACGTTGCCATTTCACGAAGCAGTGTTTGACTTTTCTAACTCAGAATTTTTTAATAAAATTGGAGATTTAGCCGATCGTTACAGCAAAAGCACAGAGCTAAGAAAGTTTAATGGAAATCGTGGGTCAAAGCACTTTATATATATCAATCGAACTTTTTTTGGACTCTATAATTTGATGTTTGATTTAAAAGCATCATCTGTTAAAATTAACCAATTCAACAATTACTAAATGTTACACTTAAAACGCCAAGATTTTGATGATTTAGACCATGTTTACAGAATAAACATGATGAATAGTTGTTCGGGATTTAAGTCGGCAAACCTCATCGGAACTAAATCAAATGATGGCATTCCAAACGTGGCGGTTTTTAGTTCAGTAACGCACTTGGGATCCAACCCTCCCCTTCTTGGAATCGTATTTAGACCCGTAAGTGATGTGCCCAGAAATACGTACGAAAACATCAAAGAAACAGGCCAATTCACGGTGAATCACATCCATTTAGATATTATTGAGCAAGCACACCATACCTCTGCTAAATATGATAAAGGTATCTCAGAATTTGACATTACAAAACTTGAAGAAGAATACAAAAATGATTGGCATGCGCCGTTTGTAAAAGGAGCCCCAATTCAAATGGCACTCACCTATTGCGAAGAGTATATTATCAAAGCCAACAATACGGTTCAACTTATTGCCGAGATAAAGGATTTATACATTAAAGATGATATTGTAGAAGCTGATGGATTTGTCGATTTAGCAAAAGCAAATATTGTGGCCATTAACGGCTTAGACGGCTATGCTCTGCCATCGCTTAAACAACGAATCGAATACCAACGTCCAAAAAAATAAAGATTCATTCACATTGAAAAAACAGTTTCTCCCTAGCAAAATTTGCATTCAATGCAATCGACCCTTTACATGGCGAAAGAAATGGGAGAAAAATTGGGAATCCGTCAAATATTGTAGTAAAAAATGCAGCAGTCTTCGAAAAAAACAAGCTTAGTTTGGTTTGGAAATGATTTAAGAACAGTCGATAACTACGTCCTTAATGCAGCCGTAGAATCGTCTGAAAAAGTCATCGGTGTTTATTTTTTAAATCCAAAATTTTTCATACCCACTAAATATGGGTTTAAAAAAACAGCCGTATTTCGCGTTCAATTTCTTCTTGAAACATTAGAAGATCTTAAACAACAATTACAACACCTCAATATTTCGTTAATTGTTTTACACAAAACTCCAGAAAACAGGCTAAATAAACTAATTTCAGAGTATGAAATTACAAGTGTATATCGTCAAAATGAATGGACAACTGAGGAAGTGAAAACTTATCAATCGAGCCTCAATACGACTTCAGAAATAGTTGATTTTAAATCTTATTACAATCAATTTTTATACCACCCAGAAGATCTTCATTTTGAAGCAAAGGACACGCCTCGCGTATTTACTCATTTTAGAAAAGCCATTGAAAAATCGGTTAAAATTCGTCCTTTAGTGGCTCCTAAACAAATGCCCAAAGAAAATCTTTTAGAAAAAACGCCTGACATTCCTAGTCTTGAATATTTAGGCTATCAAACGCCTCATGAAATACCGGAATCGGCATTTCCATTTAAAGGCGGAGAAACACAAGCAAACCAGCGAATTGAATCCTATATTTTTAAAAGTAAATCCTTAGGAATTTATAAAAAAACTCGAAATGGATTGATAGGTATCAATTATAGTTCGAAATTTTCTGCTTGGCTGGCAAATGGGAGTCTTTCCCCTCGAACTATTTACTGGAATGTTAAAAAATTTGAAGCTACTTACGGATCAAATGACTCAACGTATTGGATGATTTTTGAATTAATTTGGCGCGATTATTTCAAATATATTTCGTTAAAACATGGCTCTCATATATTTAAAATCGGAGGGATTCTAGAAAAAACATATGATTGGAATCAGGACGCTTCGCTTGTAGACCAATGGATCAACGGCACCACTTCAAATGACTTTGTAAATGCAAATATGCTTGAATTACAAAAAACAGGTTGGATGAGTAATCGAGGTCGGCAAAATGTTGCTTCCTATTTTTCCAAAACACTTCAATTGGATTGGCGCATTGGTGCGGCCTACTTTGAAGCACTTTTAATCGATTATGATGTACATAGTAATTATGGCAATTGGATGTACGTCTCAGGGGTCGGAAATGACCCTCGAAATCGAACGTTTAATGTCAAACTTCAAGCCGAGCGCTATGACTCCAATGGAGCATATCGCAAAAAATGGCTTCAAACTAAATTATTTTAAATGAAAACACTTCGTCTTATACTTGGGGATCAACTCAACGCACAACATTCTTGGTATGCATCTGTTTCAGAATCTACCGTATACTGTATGTTTGAAATGCGACAAGAAACCGATTATGTCAAACACCACATTCAAAAAGTGGTTGGGTTTTTTGCGGCCATGCGGGCGTTTTCAGAAGAGCTAAAATCGCAAGGGCATATAGTGATTTATGTAACTTTAGACGAGGCTTCAAATCATCAAGACCTGAAAGAAAATATAACGGCTCTGATCACTTCTCAGGATATTGAAAAATTTGAATACCAGTCGCCTGATGAGTACCGTTTGGACGAGCAACTTAAATCTATTTGCAAGCTGGTATCCATTCCAACTCAAGAATTTGATACGGAACATTTTTATACCACTCGCGATGAACTTTCGATATTTTTTGAAGGAAAAAAGCAGTTGTTAATGGAGCGCTTTTATCGATACATGCGTAAAAAACATCACATTTTGATGGAAGGTGAACAGCCTGAAGGTGGTGAATGGAACTATGATAAAAGCAATCGAAATAAATGGAAGGGTTCTCCAGGAATTCCACCCTTTATTCAGTTTAAAACCAACGTAGATTCGATTCTAAACGCCATTCAATCGTCTGGAGTTGAAACCATTGGGCGTTTCAAAGAAACTACGTTTTCATATCCAGTAAATAGAGCGCAATCGTTGCAACAACTCGAGTATTTTAATCAGCATTTATTAGTTCATTTTGGGGATTATCAAGACGCATTACATACCGATGAAGTGTATCTATTTCACTCTCGGTTATCGTTTGCAATGAACCTCAAAATTATTAGCCCAAAACAAATTATAACGTCTGTTTTATCGCATTATAGGTCTAATAGCGATGAAATCTCCATTTCACAAGTTGAAGGATTTATCAGACAAGTCATTGGTTGGCGAGAATATATGCGTGGGATGTATTGGGCACAAATGCCAGAGTATAAAACTTTAAATACGCTTGATAATCATCAGCCAATTCCTGAGTTCTTTTGGACTGGAGAGACCAAAATGAATTGCTTAAACAAAACCATTAATAACTCATTAGACAATGCCTACGCACATCACATTCAACGTTTGATGATTACGGGAAATTATTTGCTATTGACCCAAACAAACCCCGATGCCGTGGATGCTTGGTATTTGGGGATTTATATCGATGCCTTAGAATGGGTTCAACTCCCCAATACTCGGGGGATGAGTCAGTTTGCCGATGGCGGTCTGATTGCAACTAAACCTTATGTTTCATCAGGTAGTTATATCAACAAAATGAGTAATTATTGTGGTGACTGTCAGTACAATGTCAAAGAACGCTTGGGGGAAAATGCTTGTCCATTTAATAGCTTATACTGGAATTTTCTGGATGATAAACGACCTCAATTAGCCAGTAATTTTCGTATGAAAATGATGTATTCTGTATTGAATAAATTTTCTACTGAGGAACTCATTTCGATGAAATTGAGAGCTTCTAAAATAATGGAGACTCCAGAGAGTTTTTAGTCTTTTTGATAATAAATGTTAATATTTGTTTAATTGTTAATGTAAATGACTCAACATTATGTATGTTTGATTCATAATCATTACTATTGGTTCTAGATACAACATACTACAACAAGGAACATCGACAATTATTAGAAAATTTTGTTGGCAAACCCTATAGTTTTTTCGAAACGATTAAACGTGGAGGTGTTGGATCAAAACGAATGATTGTTGATAAAGTAAGTCCAAATTTAAATTCGATTTTAAACACGGTTTCCGATTTAAATTATGCGAATATTGAAATGCGGAAAAAAGGCATTTTGATACATGTTACAAAAGGACAAAAGAATTTCACTTGGGCCATTCCGTTTTACCATCTCGTAGTGTATAAAACTGATGGAATGAGTATTCATGCTCAAGGAAAATTTATTCACTTCAAGAAGTCAAGAAATTTCTATGAAAATAAAGGTTTTTTAAGATCTTTACTGGAAGAAAAAATACAATTCGATGAACAATATAAACTTCCTATATCATGAATTTTAATACTGTAGAATTGGATCGAATTATAGAAATGGCTTGGGAAGATCGCACGACTTTTGAAGCAATAGAACACCAGTTCAAATTAAGTGAACAAGAAGTAATCAAAATCATGCGAACCTACATGAAACCTAAAAGTTTCCGATTGTGGCGAGCACGGGTACAAGGGCGAAAGACAAAACATCAAAAATTAAGATCATTTGAATCTGGAAGATTTAAATGCACGAGGCAACGACAAATAACTCACAACAAAATATCAAAGCGTTAAAATAAATTATGAATAATCAAGTTACTGAAGATGAAAAGGAGCTATTAAATGGATTTTCGAACCAAGAAATTGGTGATGATCACCTTTTTACGGGCTTAGAAACGCCAATGAAGGATGACGCTTTTAAAGTTTCCGATCAAGAAAAGAAAAAGAAAATTGCTGTTTTATTTGAAGAAATAATGGATGTTTTAGGATTAGACCTTACAGACGATTCTCTTAAAGGAACTCCCGAACGCGTTGCAAAAATGTATATTGATGAAATATTTTCTGGGTTAAACCCTAAAAATAAACCAAAAGTTGCGTTATTTGAAAATAAATATCAATACAACCAGATGTTGGTTGAAAAAGATATTACCTTTTATTCGAATTGTGAACATCACTTTGTACCAATTATTGGGAAAGCGCATGTTGCCTACATTTCATCAGGAAAAGTAATTGGTCTCTCTAAATTGAACCGAATTGTACAATATTATGCCAAAAGGCCACAAGTTCAAGAACGGCTAACCAATCAAATTACTGAAGAATTAAAAGGCATATTAGGAACCAAAGATGTGGCTGTCATTATTGACGCAAAGCATTTGTGTGTTTCCTCTAGAGGAATCAAAGACGATACCTCTGCAACCGTCACCGCTTATTATGGTGGTGCATTTAATACCTCAGCAAAAATTGCTGAACTACAAAATTATTTAAAACTATAACTATGGATGTTATTAAACAAGCTGACGCTTTTGAACTCAAACCACTCACTTTTAAAACAACGAGTGAACGAATTGAAGCATCAAGAGAAGTAAAGGGATTGATATTGGGAATCAACGAGATTTATAAAACCAGTCAAGATCCAAAGTTAATGGATCAAATGAAACGCTTAACTGCGATAAAACAAAAAATTGAAAAACGTTTAAAAGGGCGTCCACTTAGAGCATGAAAAAAATTATTATTATTGGAGGGAGCAAGGGTATTGGAAAAGCAATTACTGAAAGTCTTCTCAAGGAACACGAGGTCATCAACATCAGTCGAACCGAACCAGATTTTCAACATGCGAATCTGACTCACTATAACTGTGATGTATTATCGGATGAATTGCCTGAAATTGAAACAGCAGATAGCTTAATCTACTGTCCAGGAAGCATCAACTTAAAACCTTTTAATAGGCTAAAGTTAGATGACTTTAGAACGGACTTTGAAATCAATGTGATTGGTGCCGTTAAATCAATTCAAGCCTATACAAAAGCTCTGTCACAGAGTGAATCGGCTTCTATCATATTGTTTAGTACAGTCGCTACAAAATTAGGGATGCCGTTTCACGCGAGTGTTGCAACGGCTAAATCTGCAGTTGAAGGACTCACAAAATCAGTGGCTGCTGACTTAGCACCTACCATTAGAGTGAATGCAATAGCTCCGACGATTACAGACACGGAATTAGCTGCTAAATTTCTTAGAAATGAACGTATGATTGAAAGTACAATTCAGCGTCATCCTCTGAAAAAATATTTAGCACCTTCAGAAGTTGCTGCAATGGCTGAATACCTAATTTCGGATGTATCTAAATCAATTTCAGGGCAAATATTTAACTTAGATTGCGGGATTGTGTCTCTAAAATTATAAAATGAGATTATTAATAGTAATAGTTGTCATAGCTGTAATAACATTTTCAATTCAATCCAAATCGCAATCAAAAATTAACCAAAGTATGTCTTTATATAATATTGAAATTAATAGTATTGATGGAAGTCCTATCCATTTAAACGAGTACAAAGGAAAACACCTTCTGTTTGTGAATGTTGCATCTGAATGTGGCTTTACCGGACAATATGAAGACCTTCAAAAACTATATGATACTTATCAAGATAAGTTGATGGTAATTGGGGTTCCTTGCAATCAATTTGGTAGTCAAGAACCTGGAAGTTCTGATGAGATTCAAACCTTTTGTCAAAAAAACTACGGCGTTACTTTTCTGATGACCGAGAAAATAGATGTCAAAGGAGATACGCAGCACCCACTCTATCAGTGGTTAACTAAAAAGGAACTGAATGGTGCTAAAAGCACCTCCGTTAAATGGAACTTTCAAAAATATTTGATTGATGGAAACGGACAGTTTATAGATTACTTTTATTCAATCACAAAACCATTAAGTAGTAAAATAACCCGCCAATTTAAATAAATCATGTTTGGAATTTTTAAGAAAAAAACACCGATAGAAAAACTGCAGGAACGTTACAAAAAATTAATGTCCGAATGGCATCAGCTTTCATCTACAGATCGCTCTGCGAGTGACGCTAAATATGCAGAAGCACAGTCGATTTTAAATGAAATCGAAAATCTTAGAGATTAAATGAAATTTTACAAAGGATTAATCCTTTTTATAATCATTAATTTTGGTGCACTTGGAGTGGGCTCCTGGCTCATGAATGATGGTCCTCAATCAGAATGGTATATTCATTTGAATCAAGCGCCATGGACGCCTCACGGATGGGTTTTTGGGGTAGCTTGGAGCAGTATAATGTTGTTGTTCTCAGTGTATATGGCGTATCTCATTCAAACAGACCGATCTCAAAAAGTAATTCTATTATTTAGTTTTCAATTTGTATTGAACGTCTTTTGGAACTACCTATTTTTCAACCAACATCTCATCACCTTAGGCTTGCTGAATATTCTATTTTTAACCTTATTGATGTTCTATTTTCTTGTGGCGTTTAAACATTCGCTGAAAAACAAAACCTTTTATGTCCTCCCCTATTGCATTTGGTTATTACTAGCGACTTCTTTAAACCTATACATCGCATTATACAATTAAAATGAAATTATACCAATTACACAAAAAGCAAAATTTCCCTATTAGTGTGGAAACAGCTTGGGAATTTTTATCGAATCCAAAAAATCTAAAAGCCATTACTCCAGAGTATATGAGTTTCGATATTATATCAGGAGCCGATCGCCCCATGTATGCAGGACAAATCATCCAATATATTGTAACACCAATTTTAGGGATCAAAACCAAATGGGTCACAGAAATTACTCAAGTGAAAGACCAACATTATTTTGTAGATGAACAACGGTTTGGACCCTATGCACTTTGGCATCACAAACATTTTATTAAAGCGATTGATGGCGGTGTAGAAATGGAAGATATTATTGACTATAAAGTGCCACTTGGTTGGCTGGGACAATTGGTACACCCGTTTATTGTGAAGCCTAAATTAGAAGAAATTTTTGCTCACAGACAAAAGAAATTAATCGAATTATTTGGAGTATACAAATGAAAAAAAAAGTTTCCATATTTTGGTTTAGAAGAGACTTAAGACTGCATGATAATCATGGATTATTTGAAGCATTACAGTCAAAAGATCCGGTACTTCCTATTTTTATTTTTGATCCTGCTATTTTGGAATCCTTACCCAAAAATGATGCTAGAGTAGAATTTATTCATAAACATCTAACTAAAATCAATACGGATTTACAAACACATGGAAGTGGTGTGGCTGTACATCATGGATCACCCGAAGCTGTATTTGATAAAATTACTAGTGAGTTTAATGTAAATGCAGTATATTATAATCGCGATTATGAGCCCTATGCACTTGAAAGAGACGCCGCTATTTCAAAATTATTAGAATCAAAATCGATCCCTTTTATATCCTACAAAGATCAAGTTATCTTTGAGAAAAATCAAATTACAAAAGACGATGGACTGCCGTATAAAGTCTATACACCTTTCTCTAAAAAATGGTTAGCCGCCTTTAAACCCGATGACTACAGGGCGTTTGATTCGCATAATTTATTGGACCATACACATAAATCAAATTCATTGAATTGGGTCGATTTGAATGCTATGGGGTTTGAACCCAATCCCGTTAAAATTGCGCCCTACAAGGTTGAAAAAGAAATCATAGAGAACTATGAAGCCACACGAAACTTTCCTGCAATTGATGGGACTTCAAAATTAGGGCCTCACTTGCGATTTGGGACCGTGAGTGTTCGGGAAATCGTTGCTAAAGCGATTCGACATGAAAATATCACCTTTTTAAAAGAATTAATCTGGCGTGAGTTTTTTATGCAGATTTTGTGGCATTTTCCGCATACCGTTACACGGAGTTTTAAACCACAATATGATGCCATTAAATGGCGTAATGATCCCGAAGAATTTAAAAAATGGTGTGATGGAATGACTGGCTATCCACTGGTAGATGCTGGTATGCGGGAGCTAAATCAAACTGGATTTATGCACAACCGTGTTCGTATGTTGGTGGGTAGTTTTTTATGTAAGCACCTTTTGATTGATTGGCGTTTGGGTGAAGCTTATTTTGCAGAAAAGCTCCATGACTTTGAACTTTCAAGCAATGTAAGTAATTGGCAATGGGTGGCTGGATGTGGGGTTGATGCCGCTCCGTATTTTAGAATTTTCAATCCGACGACACAAGTCACTAATTTTGACAAAGCGCATACATACATTAAAAAATGGGTTCCAGAGTATCAAGAATTAACGTATCCTATCCCAATGGTGGATCATAAATTTGCAAGAGAACGTTGCCTCACAACGTATAAAGAAGCCTTAGCGAAGTAGCTATAATTTCTTGGCATATTGAGTGATAATCACAATGTGCTTCCCATCAACTTTCCCTTCAATATAAGTTTCATTTTCATGATCTAATGAAATGCGTCTCACTGCGGTCCCTTGTTTGGCAACCATACTCGTTCCTTTGACTTTCAAATCTTTAATTAGAACCACACTATCGCCTGTTTCTAAAATGACGCCATTCACATCTCTGTGAATAAGTTTGGTCGCTTCCTCAACGCCATCACCAAGCGCCTTTGCCAGATCTAATGTTTCATCGTCCAAATACATCATATCTATCAAATCTTGAGACCAACCGGCTGAAGTGACGCGATTTAACATACGCCATGCGATAATTTGTACAGGAATAAATTCACTCCACATACTGTCATTAAGACACCGCCAATGGTTGGGATTGATTAAATCAGAATCTTCGATTTGTGACGTACACGTTTGACACGCATAAATACTATCCGTAAGATCTATTTTCTTGGAAGGTTGAAGCGTATAAACGTTAAGGTTTTCAGTGGCTTTACAAAGCTCACAGGTCTGCTGGCTACGTTCTTGAAGTGCTTTTTCTAGATTCATGAGTCAATGCGTTCAATCTTAGCACCAATAGCACGCAAGCGATCATCAATATTTTCATAACCGCGATCAATTTGTTCAATATTATGGATTGTTGAGGTTCCTTTGGCAGAAAGTGCCGCGATTAACAAGGAAACACCTGCTCTAATATCTGGAGAAGTCATCGTCGTTGCTTTTAAGCTTGATTTAAAATCATGTCCAATGACAGACGCACGGTGTGGGTCACAAAGGATAATTTTTGCACCCATATCAATTAATTTATCAACAAAGAATAAACGGCTTTCAAACATTTTTTGATGGATAAGAACACTGCCTCTTGCTTGTGTCGCAACCACCAAAATAATACTTAATAAATCTGGAGTAAATCCAGGCCAAGGGGCATCAGAAATAGTCAAAATTGAACCATCAATATAGTTTTGAATTTCATAGCCGTCTGTATGGGCAGGAATAAAAATATCCTCGCCTTTTCTTTCAATAGTAATTCCTAATTTTCCAAACACATTTGGAATCACACCTAAATCATCCCAACTTACATTTTTAATCGTTAATTCACTTTTGGTCATTGCCGCTAATCCGATCCAACTCCCAATTTCAATCATATCGGGTAACATTGTATGTTCGGTACCCCCCAAGGTTTTAACCCCTTCAATGGTGAGCATATTTGAGCCAATACCCGAAATTTTGGCGCCCATTCTATTGAGCATTTTACAAAGTTGTTGTAAATAGGGTTCACAAGCAGCATTATATATAGTGGTGGTTCCTGTGGCTAAAACGGCAGCCATCACAATATTGGCGGTCCCAGTGACAGAGGCTTCGTCGAGCAACATATAAGTCCCCTTAAGTTCTTTTGCCTCGACCCCATAGAAATGATCTTCTCGGTTGTATCTAAAGTTGGCCCCTAGCTTGATAAACCCTTCAAAATGCGTATCTAATCGTCTACGGCCAATTTTATCTCCACCTGGTTTTGGAATATATCCTTTTCCGAAGCGCGCTAAAAGCGGCCCTACAATCATGATAGATCCACGTAAACCACGACCATCGACTTTAAAAGCTTCCGTTTCTAAATACTCTAAATTAATCGCATCGGCCTGAAAAGAATAACTGCCTTTTGCTAACTTTTCAACTTTAACGCCCAGTTTTCCTAATAACGCAATAAGCTTATTGACATCAATAATATCGGGGATATTGTGAATCGTAATTTTATCGGGAGATAATATAACGGCACATAATATCTGAAGGGCTTCATTTTTGGCACCTTGTGGCTGAATGGCCCCTTTTAATTGGTGTCCGCCTTCAATTTTAAAAGTTTTCAATGTTGAGTGATTTTAATGAGTAGTTAGCGTTACGTTCTATTCTTTCTGCGTCCTAGTAACGTTTTCTATTTCTTTGATGGTTGTTATTCTTTTTGGTAGGTTTCTTTTGAGAGGTGAATTTTCGTTGTACTTTAAGTAAACTAGACACTTCACTTAACGCCTCCTTACTATTACGTAAGTCAATCTTTCCATCCGATAATTCAAAAAGATGCCCAAAAATTACTACATCTTGTACCGTATCTTTATTCCAATTTAGGAATGATTTTTTCATGTGATTGGCAATGGTATATTCCAAAGCTTCTTTCATTTCACCAGCTTCCCAAGTGTTGGCCACATCAATCATGGTTTTGATGTTATTTCCATAAAAACGGTATTTCGGAAAGTTTTGAGGGTACTTTAAAGGCGCTGGCTTTATGCTTAACATTTCCTCTGTTGGTTTCTCAAAAGGAGAATCTGCATCTAATTTTAAATCAGACATGATAAATAATTGATCCCAAAGTTTGTGTTGAAAATCAGGCACATCACGTAAGTGCGGTTGCATATTTCCCATAACAGAAATAATAGCCTTTGCGAGGCGATTCCTTTCTTCTTTAGAGTCTTGAGCCACGGCATGGTTAATCATTTTCTGTAAATGTCTTCCGTATTCGGGAATGATTAAGTGTTCTCGTTCTGTATTATATTCTAGTTGATCTGTTAACGCTGTCATGTAGGCGATCTTTGTTTTATAAAATTAAGTGTTTGCAAAATACAAAAAAATAGTGTGAGTCTAATAGTATTTTAAAAGTTGATTAAAAGCAGTGTGTTTACAGGGAAACAACGCCTTCAACTTGGCTTCCAACTTCTTTATATTTTACTATTACGGCCTCAGGAGTACGCATTACTACGTTAATTGAAACACTTGTATAATTTCCTTTTTTAGAAGGAATCGTATGGATTACCGCTCCCATATTATCAAAAATAGACTCAATTGTTTTTATTTTTGAAAGGTTAGTTTTAACAATAAACTTATACAAATATTCAGAAGGCCATACGGAAGTGTCGTATAGCTTTTCTTTTAAATTATTATAAAATGCTTCTGGGTTAGATGATTTTTCCATGGTTTAAGTCTAGGTCAGCAAATATACATTATATCTGATTTTTTATTTCCCTTTTAAATCACGAATTTTACAAGAATTAAATAAAACAAATTGAATACTCAAAAAATAGCATTAATTGGTGGTCCTGGAACTGGAAAAACAACTTTAATTAACGCCCTTAAGACAAAAGGCTATTTTTGTATGGAAGAAATTTCTAGACAAATCACCCTCGAAGCTCAAGAAAAAGGAATTGAACAATTGTTTTTGGAAGATCCCTTATTATTTAGTGAACAACTTTTATTGGGACGTCAACAACAATTTTTAGATGCAGACAAACTTTCTGATAAATTTGTGTTTTTTGATCGTGGCCTCCCAGATGTTGTGGCATATTTAGACTATTTAAAAAGCAGCTATCCAGAATCTTTTAAAACGATTTGTAATCAACATCTGTATGACAAAGTATTCATCTTAAAACCATGGAAAGCAATTTATGAGCAAGACAATGAACGTTACGAAACATTTGAACAAGCGCTTATCATTCATGACTTTTTAGTTAAATCTTATACAGAATACGGATATACCATTATTGACACTCCTTTTGGAACCATTGAAGAACGCATTGATTTTATTGAAAATCATTTAAATTCTAATGAATGAAGCATCCAATTGAACTATTGGAACACTATTGGGGGTTTTCAGAATTTAAACCCCAACAAGAAGCGATCATAGAAGCGGTTTTAGCAAATGATGATTGTGTTGCACTGTTACCAACAGGGGGTGGAAAATCGGTTTGTTTTCAAATACCGGCACTTATCAAAGACGGTATTTGTATTGTGGTATCGCCACTCATTGCATTGATGCAAGATCAAGTCAATACACTAAAAGCAAAAGGGATTAAAGCCATGGCTCTTACGAGTGGTTTTAGTTACGATGATATTGATCGGATGCTGGATAATTGTATTTATGGGAATTATAAATTTCTCTACTTATCTCCCGAACGGCTGCAACAAGATTTAGTTCAAGAACGCATCAAACAAATGAATGTTAATCTAATTGCGGTCGACGAAGCGCATTGTATTAGTCAATGGGGACATGATTTTAGACCCGCTTATAGAGAGATTAAATCCCTCAGAATCTTACACCCTACTGTGAATGTCATTGGGTTAACGGCCTCAGCGACGTCCAAAGTGATCGACGACATTTGTATCCAATTGGATTGCATTGCCCCTCAAGTTTTGAATACCTCATTTGTACGCCCTAACTTGGCGTATTTGACCTTGGATTGTGAAGATAAATACTTCAAAACGGTTCAAATTTTAAAAAAATATTCGGGAGCTTCTATTATATATGTTCGAAACCGAAAAGCAACGGTTGAAATTGCAAACTATTTAAATAAAATTGGAATTACAAGCGGCTACTATCACGGCGGGTTAAGTCCGAAAGAAAAAGACACCCAATTAGATCTTTGGACCACGAATCAAAATCAAGTCATGGTGGCTACCAATGCCTTTGGAATGGGAATTGACAAAGCCAATGTACAAACCGTGATTCATCATAATTTACCTGAAAGTTTAGAAAGCTATTACCAAGAAGCTGGACGAGCGGGTCGAAATAATGAAAATGCATACGCTGTGATTCTTCGGAATACTTCGGATGAAACGGATTCTAAAAATCAATATATCAATGCTTTACCAGAAATAGACTATTTAAAAACTATTTATAAGCGACTGTGTAATTATTTCCAGATTTCATACGGCGAAGGCGTAAATGCGGTTCATAGTTTTAACTTTAAATTATTTTGTAGCTCCTACAAACTCCCTTCAGCTTTAACTTATAATGCGCTCCGAATTCTAGATCGCACCAGTATCATTACGTTAGAAGAACGATTTAAAAATACGGCCTTTATTCAGATTAAAATTGGAAATACAGCTTTGTTCAATTACCTTGAAAAACATCCAAAACAAGCTCTAATTATTAAGGTTATTTTAAGAACGCATGAAGGGGTCTTTGAGCATTCAACAGAAATTTATACCCAGGTCATTGCTAAAAAAACTAACCTAACAGAAGCTCAAGTCATTACAGAATTAACGGCTTTAAATACCGCTAAAATTGTGGCATTCGAATCTTCAAAAACCGATGCTCAAATTACGTTTATAGAACCGCGAGAAGATGATAAAACAATTCATAGAATTTCAAAGATTGTAACCCAACAACACGATTTAAAAAAAGCACAGCTTCAATCCGTATTTGATTATGTCAAAAATGATGGCATTTGTAAAAGTCAAAAACTACTTTCATATTTTGAAGAAACAGATTCAAAAGTATGTGGGATTTGTTCGAGTTGTTTAGAACGTTCAAAAAACAATTTATTTTCTGAAAATGATACACAAACAATCTTAACTTTGTTAAAAAAAGATTCGCTGTCGTCTCGAAAACTTGAAACCTTAAGTTGTTTTGATCGCGACACACTAACTGCTATTTTAGCAAATCTTTTGGAAAGAGGGTTTATCGAAATTACCGAAAGAAATACATACCAACTCAAAGCATTATGAAAAAAGAAGACATCCGTATTGTATTTATGGGGACTCCAGAGTTTGCAGTCACTATATTAGAGGGGCTTTTAAAACATAAATACACGATTGCAGGGGTAATCACTGCTCCCGATCGGCCTGCAGGAAGAGGTCAAAAAATTCATGAATCAGCCGTAAAAGTGTTTTCTAAGACTAAAGGGTTGACCATTTTACAGCCGACCAACTTAAAAGAAGATTCTTTTTTAAATGAATTAAAAAATTTAAAAGCCAATCTTCAAATTGTAGTGGCCTTTAGAATGCTCCCAAAAGTTGTGTGGCAAATGCCCGATTTAGGAACCTTTAATTTACATGCTTCTTTACTCCCTGATTATCGTGGGGCTGCGCCTATAAATTGGGCGATTATCAACGGAGAAAATGAAACGGGTGCTACCACCTTTTTTATTGATGAAAAAATTGATACAGGCGCAGTGATTTTACAATCTAAAATCGACATCAATCCTAATGAAAACGCAGGAGAATTACATGACAAACTGATGCATTTAGGAAGTGAACTGGTCTTAAAAACCATCAAATCCATTGAGGATGGAACCGTAAAAACTACGACGCAACCTCTAAAAGAAACCAAAACAGCTTATAAGTTAAATAAGGACAATTGTAAAGTTGATTGGAATACTACAATGGATACGATTTATAATCAGGTTCGGGGACTCCATCCCTACCCTGCTGCTTGGGGGCTTTTGTCCAATGGCGATGATCTTTTAAATATTAAACTGTATGAAGTTGTGAAACATTCTGAACCACACGAATTTAAAGCTGGACACCTCATGATTTCAAAAAAAGCAATTAAGGTCGCTGTTAAGGGTGGATTTATTGAACTCATCAACTTTAAATTTCCAGGAAAACGACAAATGGATGCCGTCTCTTTTTTAAATGGATTCACATTTGACGAAAATGCTAAAATGATTTAATCACTACGACTATGACAAAAAATGACTTAATTGATCAAATGGCATTGAATGCTGGTATTTCTCGATCCGCTGCGAACAAAGCACTAGAAGCCTTGGTAAGTGGTATAAGTAAGACTTTAATAGATGGTAAACGAATGAGTCTGCAAGGGTTTGGAAGTTGGTCTGTGTATGAAAGAACCGCTCGAAATGGAAGAAATCCGAGAACCAATGCCCCTATTTTCATACCTTCAAAACAAGTAGTTCGGTTTAAACCAAGCAGCCAACTCACTAAAAAGATAAATCCACAGTCACTCTAAAATTTACGCGACTAATAATTAAGGCAAAAATCTAAACGGTTCAAAATTATTAAACAATAAAATCCGAAGATTCTTATTTTTTAATTAACTTTCGATAAAATAAATTTTTAATTATGAAATACTTAACTTCCTTATTCACCCTTAGTTTATTGATTATAGCTTGTAAATCTGAACCTAAAAAATCAGATTCAAAAACAACCAAAAAAATAGAGAGTGTTGTGAACGCTCAAAAATCAAAAACACTTTCCATTAACTTAAACCCAAAAAGTGACAGCAATGTCAGTGGGGTCGTTCTTTTTACCGAAACGAATGGCATGGTAAAAATGAATGCAAAAGTTTCAGGATTATCAGATGGTTTTCATGCGATTCACATTCACCAAACAAGTGATTGTAGCTCTGTTGATGGAAAATCTGCAGGTGGTCATTGGAATCCCACCAACCAACCACATGGAAAATGGGGTGTTGAAACTGGGTACCACAAAGGGGATATTGGTAATTTTATGGTTAAAAACGATGCTGAGACGGTCGTAGAATTCAGTACTGACGAATGGTGTATTGGTTGTGGCGATCCCGCAAAAGATATTCTTGGAAAAGGCGTCATTATCCATCAAGGAACCGATGATTATAGCTCCCAACCCTCTGGTGCAGCAGGAAGCAGAGTCAGTTGTGCTGGAATTATCGAATAATCAATTTACAGGAATTAAATCTGTAGACAGATACTACCTACTAGGAAAATCATTTTGAGACAATTATTTTTTTATAGCTTTTGAGCTCATCATTTGATACCAATCCAGTTGATTAATACGTTTTAAAAATACTACCTTTGTTGCTATGGGATTAAATAATAACGATATTTTCAAAAAACTTAGAGTCGCTCACAAATTAAGAGACGATGATATTGTAAAAATTTGCGGTTTAAAAGACTTCAAAATCACTAAAAGTGAACTTAATGCAATTTTTAGAAATGAAAATCACGAAAAATACATGGAATGTGGTGATCAATTTTTGAGAAATTTCTTAGACGGCTTAATAATTCACTTAAGAGGACCTATGCCGCCAAAAGGCGCGAATACCAGCCCGAAAAAATAAGAGCTATGAAAAAGTATTTTATAATCAGTTTACTTATAGGTCTCTTTTTCAATTGTAATCACACAAACAAAAACACGGTATTGGATTCGGACTATTTAAATACGCTAAATCTAAATCGAGAACTGAGATCTAAAAATCGTGTTAAATATCTAGAATTAACTGGTTTATTTAAATTAGACTCTACAGCTAATTCCTTTGGAAAAGCCGCGTCAAATCAATTCGTTTTGAACATTGAATACTTACCTCCATCTATTGGTAATATCCAATTATCAGAAAAAGGTCTTAAATTTCATGCTGCAAAAAACATAAAAGTATCCACTGAAACTGGTGATCAAATCGAAACTTTAGCCCTGCCAATTGATGCCTATGGGAACTCTGAACAACTAACTTACAAATCCCTGAAATGGCAAGTCATCACGCGTTCGGGTTCACTGTATCTTAGAGTTTGGGATTCTAAAAACCTAGCCATAAAAGCGTTTAAGGGATTCAAAAATTTTGATGTAAACTCTGATTTTATTTTCGATGCCAACTTTAAATACTTTAAAACCACGCAACAAGAAACCGTCGCTTCAAAATTAGGTCGCAATGAAATAACTGATTTTATTGGTCAAGTTCATTTTACCTACAAAGAAAATAATTACACTTTAGACGTTGGTAGTGAAGGCTTCCTTATGGTTGCCGATTTAACTTCCGGAGAAACTACGTATGGTGGTGGACGTTATATGTATCTTGAATTGCCCGATACAAATGGCAGCATTCGTTTAGATTTTAATTACCTATACAATCCACCTTGTTCGTTCTCCGAATTCACGACTTGTTTATATCCACCTCGACAAAATCAATTAGCACTCAAGATTGAAGCGGGAGAACTTCTTAAAAAAGATTTATAATATTTAATAATTAGTGTAACAAATTAGTAAATTAAGATACTAATACTTCAACTAGATAACCAATTTGAAATCAGTAACAGAACAAAATTTTGTAGTCCTTTTACAGGAACACCAGAACATTGTGCATAAGATCTGCAGGATCTACACAAATGACTCTGATGCTCATAAAGATCTGTTTCAGGAAATTACAATTCAACTGTGGAAAGCGTTTCCTAAATTTAGAGGTGACTCAAAATTTAGTACATGGATGTATCGCGTCGGATTAAATACGGCCATTACTTTATATCGAAAATCCTTACGACACGTACAAAGTCAACGGATCGAATCGGTGGAATATAAATTATCCTATGAAGAATATGATGACACCAAGGACGAGCAACTGAAACTTATATATGGTGCGGTAAGAAAACTAAATGATATTGATAAAGGAATTGTTTTCTTATATTTAGAAAACAAAAATTATAAAGAAATTAGTGAAACTCTAGGAATTAGCGAGGTCAATGCGCGCGTTCGAATGAATCGTATTAAAACAAAATTAAAAACCCAGTTAAATTCTTAATTATGGATGAATTAGAACTACTGAAAAAAGATTGGGATAAGTCTTCTACGAACTATCCAAACCTAAATAATGAACAACTTTATAAATTAATTAATAAGAAATCGTCTTCGATCGTGAAGTGGATTTTCATTATAAGTCTTTTAGAGTTTTCGGCTTGGACCCTGATTTCATTTCTATTTGATGGCGCTGAGAGTTTAGAAAAAATGAAAAGCTATAATGTTGAACACATTTTTTATCCTTTGACGATTTTTGGGTATTTGGTTCTATTTGTTTTTTTCTATTTGTTTTATAAAAATTACAAAAGTATTTCAGCAACAGACAATACAAAAATGTTGATGGAACAAATTTTAAAAACACGTAAAACAGTTAAACACTATGTGATTTACAATCTTTTGTTTGTGTATATTTCGATTGTTCTGGCAGTCTATATAGAATTGACAAACAACCCAGAAGCCCAATCAATGCTTACGAGTATCGAATCTGAGGGTGCCAATAATATTTATATACTTTATTTAACTATTATAGGATTTATTCTGCTAGCAATGGCCGTGGTTACAGTCATATTATTAGGTATTTATTTTCTGATATACGGGCTTTTACTAAAGCGATTGAAATCGAACTACAAAGATTTGAAGGCGCTAGAAAAAGCAATCTAAAATTACCAGTTTCTTTTTTTATTAAGAGACTCCGTTTCTATAATATCTTTTTGAGAAATAACCTTTAGGAATGAAGGATGTTGCTCGATAGCATACTCAATTTTTTCTACGATTTGATCGATTGATGTGTTTTCATAATCTATCTCCAAAGGGGCTTTAATTTCCATGGTTTGAAGAATGTTTTTCTTCTTTACACGAATTCCCTTTTTATCAAATGAACGTCGAAACCCATCAATTACAATCGGGACAACAATAGGCTTGTAGTGCTTAATAATATGAGCCGTTCCTTTTCGAATGGGCTTAAAAGGGGTTGTGGTTCCTTGTGGGAACGTAATAACCCACCCGTCATTTAAGGCCTTATTAATGTTAGAAATATCACTCATTTTAACCTGTCGATTGACATTTTCACCAGAAGCGCGCCAAGTACGTTCAATACTTATGGAACCTGCATACGCAAATATTTTTGGAAGTAATCCAGACTTCATCGTCTCTTTAGCAGCAACAAAATAAACATTCAATTTTGGATCCCACAAATAGCCTACATTTTTAATATTGTCATCGCGCCCACTCAGGGCTGCATTAAACACATGAAACATCGCCATCACATCTGCGAAATACGTTTGATGATTAGAAATAAACAAAACGTTGTTTTGGGGCAAATTTCGTAAAATATCAGACCCTTCTATTTGAAGCTCATTAAACCCTCGATAGCGTCGGTGACTTAATACACCTGCAAGGCGAATGACCCATTTTTTGAGAAATAGATATTGACCGAATATGTTTTTTTTTAATAAACCCATATAAATAGTTAAAATTGGTTTTGCAAACCTACGCTATTTTTTTAAAAATTTTATTTAACATCGTTTTAATTTCCATGAGCATCATCGCCGTAGCCCCCCAAACAATATGGTTATTTAATGTAAATGCTGGCACTTCATAAGATAAACCCTCCGCCGACAAAACATCCGACACTACTTCAGAGTTGTCGTTCATAAAATCAGCTAAAGATACTTCCAGAACCGCATCAACTTCAGATGCTTGAAGCGTAAAAGTTAAGGGTTCATGCGCGACCCCTAAAAAAGGATAAACTTGAAAATTACTAGGCGGGATATAAATAGAGGATAATTCACGTAAAACAGTGATTTTATTCGATGGAACACCAATCTCTTCCCAAGTCTCTCTCAAAGCCGTGGCTTTCAAAGAAGTATCTTCTGGTTCTGGTTTTCCTCCAGGGAAGCCAATTTGGGCGGAGTGGACGCCTTTGTAGGATTTTCTTAATATTAAAACTAAAAGCGTATCTCCTTTGTTACTCGGGTAAAATAAGGCAAGTACAGCCGCTAATTTGGCCGTTTTACAATCTTCCTTGTACTGCTCAATCATTTTTTTTCGAAACGAAGGTGCCATTTTTAACTGCGCCTCTAAACCGGGTAAACTCTGTTTATTTATTTCAGAAATCGCTTTTTCAAATGCTTTAAATCTCATATATTACAGTTCTGTAAACCAGTGGTCTCCATGCGAATATTAATCATTTTATTTTTAGGCAGTACACTATTTAGTTGTGAAGATAAGAAAACTAAAGTGAATAAAATAGTTCCAAAAAAAAGTACCTCTACTCCTCTCACAAAAGATGTTAATCCAGAAAAAAAAGAATCTGATTTTATTTTGAATGATAAAAATGTGATGGAATTTTTCTTAGCCTATGATAAAAAACATTTAGAATCGACCGTAAGAATCACCACTGATTTTGGATTAATTGACATTCGATTGTTTGAAGCGACAAAGTTTCACCGCTCCAATTTTATTTACCTCACTAAAAAAAAATATTTCGACCAAACACAGTTTTATAGAGTCATTCCCAATTTCGTCATTCAAGGTGGCAATAGCGATGATCGACCTACCTTACGAAAACGTCAAAAAATTGGGAAATACTTACTTCCAAATGATCATGACAAAGGCTTCAAACACAATCGTGGAATGGTGAGTATGCCAAGTAGTAGTATAGAAAACCCTTACAAACTAGCTTCTCCTTTTGAGTTTTTTATTGTGCAACAACAAGGAGGTGCCCATCATTTAGATGGCGATTATACCGTTTTTGGAACCGTTATTAACGGGATGGATGTGGTTGATAAAATCGCAGCTGTTCCAACAGACAGCTCGGACTGGCCGCTTCAAAATGTATTCATCCAGAAAGTAGAAATTTTGGAATAAATACTAATTATATTTTAAGTAAATTGTCAAACGTATCAAATCACTAAAATCTAATCTAATGAAAACACAAATCGCTAACTCTTACGCCAAACTGCTTGTTTTGAGCCTCATAACGCTTATGACAAGTTGTAAAGAAACTATGAAACAAGAAGACAATTTATTATTACAAAAATGGGAAGGCCCCTATGGCGGCGTTCCAGCTTTTGATCAAATGAATGTTAGCGACATTCAAGCCGCCGTTGAAAAAGGGATGGAACTCAACCTTTCTGAGATCGAAGCGATTGCCAATTCAAGTGAAGCTGCAACATTTGAAAATACCATCGCTGCGATGGAACGATCGGGAGCAGAATTGGACCGCGTTTTTTCATATTACGGCATCATGAG
>ERZ1048068.775-NODE-775-length-27045-cov-31.555317_pt1 | contig 27045 bp, 23 predicted proteins | sample MGYA00383098_ERZ1048068 | MGnify/ENA primary metagenome ERZ1048068 (study PRJEB29581, sample SAMEA5548368) | metagenome | biome: marine; feature: coastal; material: water | depth 1 m | study: Short-term variability in the microbial, nano- and picoplankton... | reverse complement strand
AGAATAACAGATTTCGGCTCTGTTGGTTGAGGGTTCGAATCCTTCCGGAGTCACAACAATAGAAGGCAATTACCTAAAAAACAGGTAGTTGCCTTTTTTGTTTCCCCACATCTTCCCCACCATAGAGCTTTTTAGAATTATTTGCAGTGAAATTGGTTTGAAAGAACTCACCATACTTTACTAGACCAATTTACCTTTTTTATCACCACTCCCAAAAGAAAATAATTTATAGTCACCCGACTCAAGATTGCTAATTTGACAGCTACCAAAATTTCTTCTAATCTCACGTGCAAAAACCTGTGCTTAAAACAACACAATTCTACCTATTATTTTTTAAAAAAAACCTAAAGAAAAATTTTTTCTATTATTTTTTACTCCATAACGTACTTATAATGAGATAGTTTAATATCCAAAGCTAAAAAAATTCATTTGTAACTGCACAATTAATGGAAATTAATATAAAACCAGGTAATAATATATATAGGAGGGAATAGTCCCCCTGTATTTAAAATTAGTTTTTATGATTACCAAGAGTAAAAGAATTATTGATTTAACATCAATTGAATTAACCAACGCCTTATTAGTTGAATTTCAAGACGCATTGCAAAAAAGCGAGGAACGCCTTTTAAAGCTCATCAAGGGCAACGAGAAAACGCCAGAAACAGAAAGCAAGATTCTGTCAATACAAGAGACCGCAGAGCTATTTAATGTAACCAGGGCAACCATTCACGACTGGATGAACAAGGGAATTATAAAGCACTATAAAAAAGGGAATAGAACTTATTTTTTCCACCACGAATTAATAGAGGGTTTAAAGAACTCTAATAAATGATGGGGGCGATGGGAATACCGATAAGGTACGTTCCGATTGATTTTATTAAAACAAAAGTAATAGGACTTACACCAAATCATTTTCGCAATAACCCTTTACTAATAAACCCTAAAAGCGTATTTGATGGTGAAATTCTTACTAAGACCATATTCCGATATAAGAACCTTTCCATTAAAATATTTGAGAATAATAATAGAATTGAGTTTTCAGGCAGCTTACACACATTCTATAACGGTGGAATACATAACTATAATGACTTTAATTCAGAAGCGTTTACCATCGCACTTAGCAGCCTTTATTCTGATTTAGGTATTAAACCTGAAAACTTATACATCATTCATTTAGAATGGGGTTATAATATCAAACCGCCAATAAAGACGAATTACATTTTAGATAGATTAATACAACATAAATCAGTGAATAAAACAGTTGGAATTGATTGCAAGATTGAAGGTAAATACACTCAATTTAAACACTCAACCAAGATTCTAAAAATATATAATAAAGGAATGCACTTTAAGGTCGGTTATGAAGTGTTAAGGGTAGAAATAAAACAAATTAATTGGAGTGAATTTAGATTGAAAGGAATAATAACATTACAAGATTTTATTATAGCCGATAAGACAAAATTTGTTGACGAGTTGCTGCATCAATGGGAACGAACAATCCTGTATGATATTCAGGACAACTTGGAACCTAAAATTTTACAATACCAAACCTCAATGTTTTGGGACGAGTTAAGAGAAAACAAATCAAATAAAACTGTCAAATATCACTTTGACAAGTTGAAGGCGCTGAATGAGTCTATTGGTCTTAACACAAAAAATAAAACAACTGACTTAATCATAAAAAAGAGTAACGAATTACAGCTTTAGATTGCGGTAATAGATATCAGCTTTAATTATATTCAAAATACATTACCCTAATTAAACCCAATATTCCTTGACTTTCTAATTCATAGTTGAAAAAGAATACCAAGAGAAGGCCCTAGAGATTATTTATAAGGCGTTTAACGAACGACACAACAACAAGCCTACATTTCACATAAACCCTCTTTAGGGTGGCGATAAGGGAACTTAATGAGGGCTAAGCTATTATACCCTTAACACCCCCTCCTTCTTCTACCCCTCTAAACAAAACATCACTCTCTAACATTACCGATGCTATACTGCTATTGGTTACCTGAGACTTCTATGGTGACTTGAATATCAGGTTGCCTGAAATGCATTTAATATGAATATTTATTTTTTTAAGGTACTTAAATACAGGTATATTGCTTTATTGGAAATTAATCAATCATATTTATTGATTATAACATACTTACAACTGGCAACAAAATAAGAACTTGGCATAATGCACGTATCCCAGTGCCTTTAAGGAATTATTTTCTACAATTAGGTATTTCAAAAATCACTAACTTCGAATTATAAATTATTTTTTAATCTAAAAAAACGAAACAAGATGAAAGGACAATTTGAATTTAATGAAGATGTAGGAGGATTATTTATAAACATAATTGCGTGTTATTTAATAGTTTTATTTACTCTTGGTATTGGAACACCCTGGGCTTTTTGTAAAATTCAAAGATGGAGGGCTGAAAACACAACCATAGAAGGTAAAAAGATTAAATTTATTGGAGAAGGAAGTTCTTTATTAGGGAAGTTCATATTATGGTATTTCTTAACAATTATTACCCTCGGCATATACTCACTTTGGATGATTGCCAAACTTGAAAAGTATAAAGTAGAGAATACTGTTTTCGTTGACTAAATCATTGGCATATCCTCCTCCTGTAATTCAGATACCTCAAGCCCCCTTAAGTAGGTTTAGCTGCCTAACTTAAATAAGTACCATACATTGGCACACACTCTCTAATATGGGGCTATAACTACACCACACAACACCCCTGGAAATAGGAAACCATTCCCATTAACCCCACCCCTGGTTAGTTCTTTTTGTGAGGTTGAAAGGATTTAGCTTTTTTAAAAAATTTAGCTGGGGTTTAGGTATTGTGATAAAAAGTTATTTCATTTACAATCTGAGCAGAAAAATAAATAATATGAAAAATCAAAAGAGTGTCTTAATTGTTTTATTTGCTAGTATTCTATCCTTCTCATCCTGCAAGGATGACGATGAAGCGCCAGAAATACCACAGACAAATACTGAAAAGTTATGTGGAAAGAATTTCATTATTACTGATTTTACATTAAAAATTAATGGAGCTACTATAATGACAGGTCTCGATACTGCTTTTTATCCTCTTTGTGAACAAGACGATATATTTAGGTATGAGACAAACGGTATTGCAACGATTAATGATGGAGCAACCAAGTGCGACCCTTCCGACCCTCAAACCGAAACTACAACTTGGGCTTTCTATGATTCAGAAACAAAGATAATCTTTGAACCAGGCCCAGATGCTGACACTAATGATATTATAACAAATGATGGTACTGTATTAATTTTGGGCGGCAGAGAAATTGAAATGGGGGATACCATTGAATATACACAGACCTATAGAGCACAATAATTAAACTATATACTTTAAATAATGTAATAAAAAGTCCTACTGAGGTAGGATTTTTTTATTTTAAAAAATACTAATCATTGGCATATCCTCCTCCTGTAATTCAGCAACATCAAGCCCCCTCAAGCAGATTAGTTACATAACTTAAGTCAGTGTTAAACATCGTTACACCCTCTCTAATACGGGGTTATAACTATGTAATACAACCCCCCTTGAAATAGGAAACCATTCCCATTAACTCCACCCTCGGTTGGTTTTGTTTGTAAGACTGTAAGGATTCAACTTTTAAAATATCCTTGCTGAGGGTAAGATGTCACTCAAAAATTACGATCTTTAACTCTTTAAAAATTTTTATTATGAAAAAGAGAAACTTAGTTTATTTACTTACCACATTTCTTTTTTTATCTTCTTGCACTTTTTATCAGGTCTATGAAGTTAAACCGACCAATAAGTCAGTAACAAACGTTGATAATTTATTATTTGAAGATGACAATTGCGTAATATCATATGATTTTTGGGGAAATGAGGGACAAATTCATTTCACTTTCTACAACAAAACTGATGCCAATATCTACGTAAAACTAAATGAAAGTAACTTAATTAAAAATGGCTATGCCTATGATTACTACAAGAATAGAACTTTTACAAACTCAAGTAGTGAAACAAAATCTAAATCATATGCTTTATCCCGCTCTTTAGCGGTAACCGGAATTAATGTATATAATAATATTCAAAGTGACCAAGCTAAGATTTTAGGCTCCGCTTCAAAGAGCTATTCTGCGGGATATGCTGTCTCTATTAAAGAAGATTCAGTAGTTCGTATCCCTGCAAAAACAAGGAAGAGTGTTACAGAATACTTCATAAACAACATATTGTACTATAACTGTGATATGGACAAGTATCCAAAAAATGGTCGGACTAATGAAACCACAGCATTTTCAGCTGAGCTAAGCCCAATAACATTCAGTAATTTAATTACTTATGACTGTAAGGGTGAAAAAACAACTGTAAAGAACGAATTTTATATTTCTAAAATCACCAATCTTTCATCTTCTGGGTTCTTTGAAAAAAGGAATACCGACAAATATTGTGGTGATGGGAGTAGAAAAATTAAATACTTTAAGTTCAGAAATAGAAATAAATTTTATGTGAAATACGGATATACTGATATGTGGAACTATTTACCAATTCAAGAAAAAGTAATTTCTACCCCTGAGATAAAAACAAATTTTGATATAAATTATTTCCTTAAGAAAGGTTACGTAAATTACAAAAACGTCCTTAACTTGAGTGAAGGGACTGAGATAATTTTTAAATTCGGTTCTGATTTCTACAGTGGTAAGATAGAATCATTTAAACAAGAACGCGGCTTTTGCAATGTTACTAACTTAAAAAAGTTTAATACTTCAACTAAATCCTTTAATAAGACTGAACGGGATATGTTCAAATGTTTAAATAGCTATATTGTAGCATACAAGAGAGATTAGGCATAAAATATTGATATATCCTTCCACTTAGTTCAGATACCTCAAGCCCCCTTAAGTAGATTCAGTTCTAACATAGACCTGTGTTATACATCGTCATACACTCTCTAATAAAGGGTTATAACTATGTTATACAAAACTCTTGAAATAGGAAATCATTCCTGTTAACCTCACCCCTTGGTTGGTGCTTTTTGTGAGGCTGAAAGGTTTCAGCTTTTATTAAGATTCTTGCTGAGGGTTTACTTATTGTGAAAAGCGTTAATTTAGATTTGCAGATAAAATACATTACCTTAATGATAATAAAGGAAAAATATTATGATAGATTACATCCCCTTAGCAATTCTAACAATTATTCTTTTTATTTTTCTAATAAATAGGCAAAGAAAAAAAGCGCAAAAAAAGAGAATTGCAGCTGAGAAGCAAAGAATGAAAGAATTAGAAAGTAGATTAGAGAACTTTGATTGGTGGTACAACAGTGCTGACAATTTCAGGAAGTACAAGGCAGGTAATGCAGCATACACTCGATTGCGAGAGTATATGAAGACCTTACCGGATAAAAAAGCGGTCGATGACCTCTACAATAAATATTGTCCTTGGGATAAAAAGGATAAAGACGGTGTTATTGTACAACCAAAAAATAAGGAAACTGACACTAGCGATAAAATCGATTTTGATGAATTTGAAGGGTTTGTCCCTTTTGAAGAAGTTATAGATAATATGAAAGAAATTCTTGGGACAGAGATTTTCGAAATATTTGGTCTAGTAGGGTACACTAATTCTGAAAGTGGATACATTGCTTCTGATAAAAATAATACTACTTCTGATGAGGAAGCTTTATTGAAAGCATTTTTTGAGAAATATAAAGTTTTGTATGCTTGCTTTTCACTTGTTGCAAAGGAAGAAAAAATGGATATTTCTTCAGTGATGGATTTAATTTATCCAGATTTGAAAAAAACACCATCTTGGGTGAGTAACGCATCAGAAGTTTCTCAATCTACAATACATATGTTATTTTACTCATTTAGAACAGATGATTTAAATAACAAGGCTTTTGAAGACTTTGAAAAAAAGGATTACAATAAAGGATTGGCAAAGGCTGCAGAAAGTCTCTTTTTGTTATTTCTCCATCCAAGCAAAATGTTTGCCTTTAAGAGTGATATGGCTATGTACCTAGATACTCTTGGTTGGGGTTTATTTTTGAACCAACAATTTTTACACTCTGCTACTGTCCATACAAAGTCTATTGCATTAGATTCAGATAGTGATAACATAGCAATACACTTATTTAACAGGGGAATGGCATTATATTCAATGGTTTCCCCAACAGAAATAGGAATAGACCTTGACGACAAACAATTAGATTTTAAACAAAGGAATATCGATTTGGCAAAAGCTGATTTTCAGAAAGCTCTAGAAAAAGACCCCTCATTTGAGCAGGCTCAAGAAATGCTCGAATCCTTAAATAAATAACATCGAGTCAATTGGCATATCCTCTCCTAATACGGGGTTATAACTACACCACACAACTCCCCTTCAAATAGGAAAACAATCCTATTAACCCCACCCTTGGTTGGTTCTCTTTGTGTGGCTGAAAGGTTTCAGCTTTTGTTAAGGTTCAAGCTGAGGTTTTACTTATTTTGAAAAGCGTTAATTTAGACTTGCAGATAAAATACATTCCCTTTTTGATAATAAGGGAAAACACAAGCTAATCAATAAATAATTTAAAAAATGGAACCAAAAAAAGATTTAAAAAAAGAACAAAAAAATTATCATGAAAATGGTCAGTGTAAATATCATTGGCAAACCAATAGTGAAGGAGAAAAGGATGGGTTTTTCAAGGCATACTATGACAACGGTCAATTGTTTGTTGAAGCAAGTTTTGATAGGAATGTACAGAATCCAGGCAAAATAACTTCTTTTCACAAAAATGGTAAAAAATCAAGAGAAGTAATTTTAGATGCAAATAATAAATATAGTGGAGCATTTAGTGAGTGGCATGAAAATGGGAAACTAAAGAAACAAGGATATTATTTCGATGATAAAACACTAATTAAGGCTGTTCGCGCTTGGATAGTCAACCCTGAAAAAATTGAGGAGGAATATGGTCATATTTCAGGTTGGAACACGAGTCAAGTAACATGGATGAATGGTTTGTTTTCTCTAAGTTCTCATCGATATGGGGAAGACAAAATAGACTACTCGGCATTTAATGAGAACATAAGTAATTGGGATGTCTCTAATGTGAAATCTATGAGGAATATGTTCCATGGAGCTAGTTCCTTTAATCAAGACATTAGCTCTTGGGATGTATCCAATGTGACCGATATGTATGGTATGTTTGAAGACGCAACATCCTTTAATCAAGATATAGGGAAATGGAATGTGAGTAATGTGAAATTTATGGAGAGAATGTTTAAGGATGCCCCAGCATTTAACCAAGAAATCTCTTCTTGGGATGTGTCGAAGGTGGATTATATGGATAGCATGTTTGCGGATGCGACATCCTTCAATCAAGACATAGGTTCTTGGAATGTGAGTAATGTGAAGGTTATGAAAGGTATGTTTAATGGAGCTAATTCCTTCAATCAAAACATAAGTTCATGGGATGTTTCTAATGTAATAGATATGGATAGCATGTTTAAACATGCGACATCCTTCAATCAAGACATAGGTTCTTGGAATGTTTCTAACGTGAGGCAAATGTCTTATATGTTTCAGGATTCCACAGCCTTCAACCATGACATTAGTTCTTGGAATGTATCCAAGGTTGAAAATATGAATTGGATGTTTAGGGGGGCTAACTCCTTCAATCAAGACATAGGTTCTTGGGATGTATCTAACGTTGAAACGATGGGAAGTATGTTTCATGATGCCTCAGCATTCAACCAAGATATCTCTTCTTGGGATATGTCGAAGGTATATCATATGGATAGCATGTTTGAAAACGCAACATCTTTCAATCAAAACTTCATGCCGAAAAAAGTGTCAACTAATAAAGATGGATTAAAAAGTCAAATAGAATCTGAAGATTCAATTGATGAAACCCACGAAATCTGGATAGCTATGGAAAAAACTACATATTGGGTTGATGACAAAGAATTTGATGCATTAGAATTTAGAATTGAATTTAGCGATGGTGGAGATGGAGAGCATGAAATATATGATATGCTGAAATCAGAACTAAATTGCAATCAACTAATATTTATGGAATCTAAGGTTAATTTAGAATTCAAATTACAAAGAATTACAGAACTTCCAGAAATTGATGATAGGCATTTAATTGGCGATGGTGGGCATCATGGCCCATTTTGCAATGAAGATGAATTATTGAAATACATATCCAAACTAAAAACAATTTCCTACCAAGAGTTTATTTTGTATGAATCTGACCAATCTACAAACAGAACAATTATGAGTATAACTAAAGACTCAATTGTAACAAGTATTTGTGGAATAAAATCTAATATCACATTATTTGAACTATGTGAACATATTGGAGAAAATTCTGATGAAATAGTTCAAGACCTTATCGATGATCAATATACGGACGGTTTTGGTGAATGGACTATATCTTGTGATGAAGGTTGGAAAAACTTATCCTATAGTAATCACATAAATGACGATTATGAAGTAACAAGTCTTTTAGAGAGAATTTTTGGTGAAAAATATTTAATGATGGTAACAAGTAGGAGATGTTATAGTGAATATGATGAAAAACCAACAAGTCCTACTTACTTAGAAAATTGTATAGAAAATGAAAGTTTAAATATTTGTATTACAAAAGTGACAAAAGATCATCATGAAGAAGAAACTATGGAAATTACAAGTGATAATTTCTTAAGTGAAGATGAAAAGAAGGAGTGGAAAGGGTATCGAGATAACTCTGAAATAGAAAATACTTATGATTACGGTTATTATTTTATGAAACAAAGTGATTTTGATAAAGATAAATGGTGGTTAGGATGGACAATACAAGAGTAGTCATTTAGACCTAAACGAGGTTTGTGGATTTATTAAGAAATTGGACTAATAGAACATAATAATAATTCACAGGGTTCGCATCCCGTAGGGAAATACAAAATCCCCTTTGACACAGCTATATCATTTATTAAGTCGAAAATCTTTGAAAATGGAAAGGATGGACCATATACTTGCAACTGGCAACAAAATAAGACTTGGCATAGAGGAATTAGTAAAATTAAAACACTTCAAGCTAATAATTCAGATTAACGACTATAAATCAAAACCACCCCCACCCTTGTTAAGTTCTGTCTGATAGGCCGAAGGCTTCAACTTTTTTTGAGAGTCTCGCTAAGATTTTACTTATTGTGAAAAGCGTTAATTTAGATTTATGAAAAAATACATTATCTTATTTGTAGTAAAGAAAACACAGGTCAATTTTTAATTCAACATTATGTACTCCTTTAAGAAAAACTAGGGGTAAAAGTTATCGGGATGAATGGTATTAGGATAAGCGATGGGATCCCAGAATATGTTTTGTTTAGAATAATACAAAGATGGCTTGCACGCAACGAAGATAGTTTTCAAACCATCTATCTTATTGATAAGAGAGGAGGATTTAACCAAGTTCCTCAAGGGAGATTACGACATTACTTCCATTAATAAGATAGTGTTAGAACAAAAAAAATTAGTTTACAAAGCAATCATTTATAGACGTAAAATTTTAACTTAAAATTTTAAATATGTTTAATTACTGGAAAAAATCAAATAATATTTCTCGACCTCTTTTTGAGGGAACAAAACAAGATTTTCATAAATATTTTAGTGGCTTTTGTAGAAATTTAGTACAAAAAATTACAAAGCCATATAAATACAAAATAGGATGTTGCCAGCAATGTGGAGTATCTGATATTCAATTGGACGCCGCACACGTTCGAGGTAAAGGAAGAAAGGAAATTATTGACACAATATTACGTGATTATCAACATAAGGGGGTTATTAAGCTAAATTTAAAAACTTTTGAAGATTTATTTATTGAACATCACGAGCCTATAGAAGAAACTATTAAAATTTTATGCAAAAGTTGTCATAAAGAATATGATACTCTCACAGACAAAGAGTTAACTGAATTTTATAATAACCCCCCAGAAATTAAAAATGTTATATTTAGAAAAGAGGAAAGTAAAATCAAACAAATTTTTAATGAAGATAAATTAATTAATTATGAGGATAAATTTATGTTAGAAAGCTTTAAGAATTATTTAATCCAAGAGGGTTATAGTGAATTTACACCATCTGGAAAACCTTCTACAGTCTACGATTATATGAAGCGGGTTGAAAAAATATGTGCTAAAGAAAAAATTACTTTAGGTAAATTGGTTGAGAACATCAACTTTTATTTAGATAAATATGGCCCTAATGGGAATGAATCTGAATTTGGAAAACGAAGTCATAACGCTTTCATTAGTGCTTTAAGAAAATTTGAGGCATTTGTAATACACATGAAAGAATTAAACAATGTAAAACCAATTGAATTGGGAAAATCATTGCCAAATTCGGAACAAATTGCAAAACCTGAGCAAAACGAACACGCAACATCCAATCAAATAGAACAACGGATAGAAATTAATCAACAACAATTAATTGATAAATATGAAATATTAAAAACAGTTAATAATGCTATTGGAATAGATATACCAATCAACCAATTTAATTTATCTAGGATAAATGCAACTGGGGAATTTTCAGTAGAACCTAATTTTCAGAGACAAAATAATGATTGGTATTTAGTTTTGATAAACACAACAATTAACAAGATGTATGTTTTTAAGGTGCCTTTAGGGAGTAATGTCTACAATACTCTATACAACAGAAAAGATAGAGATGTGTTTAGACTTCTCTTTGATGATGATGATGATACATTTACGGAAAAAGTATCTTCAGTGAGTTTTAGTAATTTTATAATAGGGGTACTTACTTTTTAAATGTATATAAATGAAATTAAAAGATCTAATTAATAAATATGAATCCTTTCTCTCGGAGGATAAAAATTATGTAAAAGGAATGGATATGGAGGGAGCATTAAATAGTAAAGAAGACCTGTATAATCTTTTGGAGCTTTGGCACAAAATTTCTGGTGCAAAAAATATTGGCCTAAAGAATAACATAACAACAACTATCTACATCAAACTAGGCAGTAAAACATATTGGATAAATTCAGATTCAAATAAAGATGGAGTAGAAATGTTTCTAGAAAACAGGGGTAATGATTGGAGAATCGTAAACGAGAACAAAAGTGGTGCAGTTACCAATCAGGTTAGCGGTGAAAAAATAAAGGGGTTTCAAATGTACAAATTGCAACACTGAATTATTGAAAAGGGCTTATTTATATTGATTTTAAGGCAATTAACAGAAGACTAAAGGAATTAATTGGTTTTGTTTAGATAACGCCTTAGAAAGGCTTAAAACGATTCTAATAAGGTGTTTTAATGCGTTTGACTTTGATTGTTCTGTTTGTGAGGCTGAAAGGTTCTAGCATTTGTAACATTTTTACTGAGGGTGTTGGTCTGTTTAGAAAATATTGCATTATATTAGGCTTGTAGAATTAACTATTATGAAAGGAATCTCATCAAAATCAATAATTCTAATTTTATTGTTTGCAACGCTAGGTAGTTGTAATAATTCCAAACGTGCAGCTAAAATATATTTTGACAAAGGTGTTATTGAACAAGATATGTTGAAATATAAAGAGGCCATTAATGAGTTCTCCTCTTCAATTAGATTAGATAGTAATTATGCTGAAGCTTATAATGGGAGAGGCCTTGCACATTCTAATATAGAAAATTACGATGAGGCAATTAGGGATTTCACAAAAGCAATTAAATTAGACCCTGACTATACAGAAGCATATAACAACAGAGGGCTTATTTATATGCACTTAAAAGACTATAATTCTGCAGTTAGTGACTTCTCAGCTACTATAAGATTAGACCCTAATGATGTTTTGAATTACAGTGACAGAGGGGTTATTTATGACAAACTAGAAGATTATAATGCAGCGATTAGAGATTTCTCAACTGTAATAAAATTTAAACCTGATGCTTCTGAAGGATATCTTGCCAGAGGAATTGCATTAGCTAAATCAGGAGACTACAATGCAGCAATTATTGACTTCACAACAATTATCAGGTTAGACTCTAATGACGCTAGAGGATATAAACAGAGAGGGATTGCTAAGGAATATATTGGACTGCATTACTGCGAAGACTTCAAAAAGGCGTGTAAGCTAAAAGATAACGATTCTTGCGAATGGTATTACGAAGAATGTATATAAAACATTTATGATGGAGGAAGTCATTTCTGTTAAAACCACCCTTGGTTAGTTCTTTTTGTGTGGCTGATGGCTTCAGCTTTTTTGAGATTCTAGCTAAGGTTTTACTTATTGTGAAAAGCTTATATTTAGAGTTGCAGATAAAATACATTCCAATATTGTTTACAAATGACTTATACTTAAATAAAATAGAAATTTTGTGAGATTAATCTTTTTAGATATAGATGGAGTTTTAAATTCAGACGCTTGGGACAATGCAAGAAAAACTACAAACAATGATTTTCTTATAGACCAATTTGACCCTGAAGCTATCAAGTTATTAAACGAACTGCTAGAAAAAATAGATGCACAAATTGTACTTACTTCTTCTTGGAGATTGAATTTCGATTTAGAACAAATGAATGAACTATTTAGCAGGATTGGAATAAGAAGGGGGATAGTATCCTTTACTCCTAACCTAAACGCAGGAGCAGGATACCTAACGAGAGGGAACGAAGTTTCGAAGTGGATTATAGACAATGGGAACACCATAAAGTCTAAACAACTTAGCTTCTCTGATTATATTATTTTGGATGACAAAGCAGATTATTTAATTTCTCAAACAAACAAATTTTTTCAAACTGATAAAACTGTTGGATTGACGCCTCAAGTTGTTCAAAGCATCATAAATAGCTTTGATTGTTCAAGCACAACTTAAGTGTCGGCCTTCTTACTCCATTGGTCAATAAAGATTTGCAAATGGTCACTTTCTACCTCTCCAATATACTTTAAAAATTGTTTCTCTGTTGAATGCCCTGTTACAGCCATTATAACCTTATTTGGAAGAACATTATAATGATTTGTTGCAAACGACCTTCTGCCAATATGAGAGCGGATTAATTTCCACTTTTCAAACATTCCAACTTCTTTTTTATGCGTTATTGGGTTCTGTCTTGTTCCTTCAATCACTTCATTAATACCAACTTGCTTACACACCTCTTTTATATAGTCATTGTACTTTTCTGGAGAGGTTGGCCGTGGAAACGAACCTAGTCTTTCTATTATCAACTTAATATCTTTATGCATTGGAACTTTAACAGTCTTTTCTCCTTTATTTTGCGTGTATTCAATGAGGCTATTATCCTGATTAATAGTTTTTATATTATTGGTGTTAAGCTTCATAAAGTCACCAATCCTGCAGCCTGTCCAACAGCTAATAATTAACCAATCCCTAGCATTTTCTAAATATTGCTTTCCCTCATATGTTGCTATAAGTTCAAGTTCTTTTGGGTTTAACGTAGTAAACATAGTTTCCTCGCTTGGCGGGATAAATGATTTGCCGAACACTTGTTGGTTAACTTTTAGCCCTTGCTCTTGTGCGTCTCTGCAAATGGTCTTAATGTTTTTAACAACTTTACCGATACTATTTGCAGCTAAACCAAGCGTATCTCGGAGAAAGGTTAAGAAATCATTATAAAATTCTAAGTTAATATCAATTAACAAGATTCTACTTGCTTTGTGAGCTTGATATTTTTTAAACCGATTAAGTGATGTTTTATAGTTTCTGATGCTTCCTGGACTTAGTCCAACTTTACCCTGTCGTTGACGAAAAGGCTTTTCCTCAATTGACTTTTGCATAACGTCATCAAAATAGGTTGACTTATCTTGTTTAGTTATGCCCTGCCACTCCCCTAGCACTTCCTGCAGCCAACCACTAGATAGGACAATCCCATCTGTTATAGAGTCATTCCTTTTGCGAAGTATTAAGGCAGTCAAATCATTTAATGCATTTTCTAAATTTAGTTTATCATCAAATGCTGCTGCTCTTTTTATTTTATTGTCTTTCCAGAATTTAGGGTCAATAGTTTTTCCCGTTTTCGCTGTTAAATCAATATTTCTACCATCACGGAGTCGCACATATATAGATGCAGGATTACTTTTTGTTTTAATTCTATACGTTACTTTGGCCATAGTTATTAGGTTTGTGCTAAGTTAACCTTTCCCCACATCTTCCCCACATTAACTTTATAAAAGCTTATATCATCTTATTAACACACTATAAAAACAAAGGACATAGAGGTATTTTTAAACACAACTAATTGATTATAAAGAATATACTATAAAATAAAATCAAAATAGGTAAAGTTAGAAAAGATAGGGTTTGGACCCTTCCTGAGTCACACTAGCCATTTCATTTTAGAAATGGCTTTTTTAATAGACGTATTTTAATGGAAAAGGGTTCAAAAAGTCTCTTTTTGTTTTAGCTAACCTAACAGTCTGTTATTGAGTGAGTTAAAAAGGTTGCTCTAAGTGGCTTTTCCAAGGGTTTTATAAATTTAGATAGCCTGTATTTAAAAACTACACAGAACGGCTTAGCTTGCTTTTAAACGATTGTTAGTTCTGTTTTCGGATAATATAGATTTGAGAGGAGTATGTATTGTCGTCTTTAGAGGCTGCTTTGTTGTTTGATTTAAGTCCGTTTAAAAAAGCACTTAAATAATTTATTTTTCCATTTTTATATTTCTCACTTAGCATGCTAACATAAAAACTATCAAACTTCATAGGTAAGACCTTTTTTAGTTTTAATCCATGTTTATTACAAAGATTTTCGATATCATTAGGGGTGAAATGATAAAGATGTCTTGGTAGGTCATACGCCGCCCATCTTTCCTTGTATATTTCTGCATCAAACGAACTTCTATTAGGGACCGCTACAAACAGTGTTCCGTCCCTTTTAAGAATTCTCTTGATCGTTTCTATTCTATTATTCAAATGATAAACATGCTCAAGCACATGCCACATAGTAACAGCATCTTTTGATTCATCAGGAATGTTTAACAAAGCTTCTTCAGTTTCAATATCCAATCGATAGTTGATTATTGCTGCTGTTCTTGCATTTTCTGATGGTTCAATTCCTTTGGTTTCTAGGCCTGCTTTTTTACAGACATTCAAAAATTCACCGGTTCCTGTCCCTATATCTAATATGGTTCTTGCTTTGGAGTGTCTTTTAACTAAATCAAGCTTGTCTTTTAGGGTTTTGTTTCTTATGGTTTGATAAAGCTGATGGATTAAACCTTTTTTTGTATTGCTATGCGATACATAATCTTCAGATTCATAATATTTTCCTATTTCATTCTCATCTGGAATTGGGTTGGTAAATTGAAATTTACAATCGTCACATTCGACAATAGAAAACGTTTTTTTTGAGACTGTGTAGTCTACGCAATCCATAACATTGTTGAATGTTACCCCACTGCATAAGGGGCAGTTTTTATAATCTTTCATAGTAATTGTTTCACGTGGAACTATCTTCCAAAATGAATTAATAGTACAGATATGTCTGAAGGAGACACACCGCTTATTCTTGAAGCTTGTCCAATATTTTCTGGTTTGATTACTCCTAGTTTTTCTCTTGCTTCTGAAGAAATCGATTTTAATTTTGAATAATCAAAGTCTGAGCGAATCTTTATTCCTTCCAGCCTTGTTAATTTTTGTGCGGTTTCTCTTTCTCTTGCAATGTAACCGCTATACTTTAATTTAATTTCTGCTTGCTCAAGACATTCTTCCGAATACTTTTTAAGTCCAAAAATTCCATTCGTATCATTTGATATAAAACTATTAAGACTTACTTGTGGTCGGGAAATAATACTTTCAACTTTTACTTTTTGTTTGATAAGACTAGTATTCATCTTTACTAAATATGGGTTTGCCATTTCAGGACTAATACTAGTTTTTGAAAGTTGATCAAGTATTCTATTCGTTTCTTCTCTTTTATGGTTTACAGCTTCTAATCTTTCATCACTAGCTAAACCAATCTCATGAGCCAAAGGTGTTAGTCTTAGGTCAGCATTATCTTGTCTAAGTAAGATTCTATATTCAGCCCTTGAAGTAAACATTCTGTAAGGCTCTTTAGTTCCTTTTGTAATTAGGTCATCTATTAATACACCTATATATGCTTGATCTCTCCTTAAGATAACAGGATTTTTTTCTTGTACTTTTAAGCTAGCGTTCAGCCCTGCCATTAAGCCTTGTCCTCCCGCTTCTTCGTACCCCGTTGTGCCGTTAATCTGGCCTGCAAAATATAAGTTTTCAATAAGCTTTGTTTCAAGTGTATGCTTTAGTTGTGTTGGAGGAAAATAATCGTATTCAATTGCATAGCCAGGTCTGAATAGTTTTACATTTTCAAAGCCCTTTATCTTTTTTATTGCAGCCATTTGAATGTCCATAGGCAAGGATGTAGAAAAACCATTAACATATATTTCTACTGTATTCCAACCTTCTGGTTCAACAAATATTTGATGCCTTTCTCTATCTGCAAAACGATCAATTTTTTCTTCTATTGAAGGGCAATACCTAGGGCCTGTCCCAGCAATCGCACCACTAAACATTGGAGATCTGTCGAGTCCACTTGACAGTAATTCATGGACTTCTGGGTTTGTATAGGTTATATGACAGCTTAACTGTTTGGATAAGGGCTTAGTGTCAGTAAATGAAAACTTATTCGGTTTATCATCTCCTTTTTGCTCTTCCATTTTGGTGTAATCCAAAGATCTTGCGTCTACACGAGGAGGGGTTCCAGTTTTCATTCTACCATGATCAAATCCTAAACTTATTAGTTGTTCGGTTATGCCAGTTGAACTTCTTTCTGCAGCCCGGCCACCTCCAAAGTTTTTCTGACCAACGTGTATTAAACCATTAAGAAATGTTCCATTTGTAAGGACAACAGATTTTGCTTTTATTTCAATTCCCAATGAGGTTTTAACCCCTGTCGCTTTGCCTTTTTCTTCAGTAATTCCTATAACAGTGTCTTGCCAGAAATCAACATTAGGCGTTTGCTCTAGCATTAACCTCCATTCTTGCGCAAATAGCCAACGGTCGCTTTGAATTCTCGGGCTCCACATAGCTGGCCCTTTTGAAAGGTTAAGCATTCTAAATTGAATTGCCGTCCTGTCAGAGACAATACCACTGTATCCGCCCATTGCATCAATTTCTCTTACTATTTGTCCTTTTGCAACACCCCCCATTGCAGGGTTGCAAGACATTTGAGCAATTGTAGACATGTTCATTGTAATTAGCAATACTGAAGACCCAGTGTTTGCTGCGGCAGCTGTGGCTTCACAACCAGCGTGGCCTCCGCCTACAACGATTACATCATATTCTTTAAGCATATCTTTTATGTTTCACGTGGAACTATAGTTTAGCTTTGCAAAGCTAAATAAAAATCTTCTTTAGCCCTTATTTGTTGGGCATCGCTTGCGGTTTTATCGTCATAACCAATTAAATGTAAAATTCCATGAATCATAACACGATTTAACTCTGTTATAAAGCTAACATCATTCGCTTCTGCATTTTCTTTTACTCTATCTATACTGATGAACAAATCCCCGGAAATCATATTATTTTCAACATAATTGAAGGTAATTATGTCAGTATAGGTGTCATGATCGAGATACTCGTTATTCATTTTTATCAAGAATTCATCTGAACAAAAAATAAAATTTAATTCCCCACTATTTTTGAACTCTGATTGAATAGACTTTTCTAACCAATCAATTGCTTTTTGAGGGTTAATGTATTTAAAATCAATATCTTCGCAGAAAAAGGAAATCACAAATTATCTATTGAATTTAATACAGACTAGACTACCACCATCTTTGAATTCTACCTCGTCAGATAGACTTTCCATGATAAAAATGCCTCTTCCGTCTGGCTTTTCAAGGTTGTCGGGGTGAGTAGGATCAGGAATAAGAGAGCGGTCAAAACCTGGACCTTCATCTTTTACGGAAAACTTAATTTCTTTGTCTCCAAACTCATATGAAAATTCAATCAATGTAGATGAGTCCATTTGGTTTCCATGTCTAATAGCATTATTTACAGCTTCTGTGACCGAAACTAATATGTTTCCATATAACTCTTCAGGAATACCGCGCAAGTTTTTAATATCCTCAATAATTTGCTCTACTAGCGAAAGACTTTCAATAGAAGAAGGCAGTTGATGAGTTTGTATTTGAGCGCTAGACATCATTGTTCAATATTATTAAAATATTCCGAAACTTTTCTTTTGTAGAAATTATTAAATGATGGAGGTAAGGTTCTCAATAGTTCTATTTCTTTTTCTTTTCGCTTATTATACTCTAAAAAGTTCTTTTGGTTTCGTACAAACTCTTCCGTGAACTCTTTTGACTCTCTTTTCTCTTCTTTCTCTCGCTCTTTTTCAGCCTTTTCAGACTCTAACAAGCGAGTTAATATTTCTTGTTGTCGAAGTATTGTTTCATTGCTGATGCGTTTATTTACAATATCAGTTTCTGTTTGCTCCATCAATTCTCCAAGTTTTTTTAACTGACCTCCGCCACCATTTCCTTCTCCTTCAAGTTGTTCTTGCATTTGTTGCAACGCTTGTCTAATTGCAGCTTGTTTTGCAGCCATTTGAGCCAACTCTTTGCTCATACCACCCATACCTCCAGGTTTTCCTTCTCCGGGTTTTTTCCCTTTTTCTCCTCCGGGCTTTTCTCCATTTTGCATTTTCTTCTTTAAAGCCTCCATTTGTTTGTTTAAAGCTTCTTGCATTTTTTTCATACTTCCTGGTGAAGGCTTTGGTTTTCCATTACCGGGTTTTGAACACTTTCCGCTGCCTTGCATTTGCATCTGGTTTTGCATGTCTTGAAGTGCTTGATCTAAAATAAGTGCAAGGTTATTTATAGAAGTCATGGATAATTGTTGTCTATTGTTCGCCTGACTTGTTTGTCTTTCACCAAGATAATCCATGGCTTTATCCATGTTGTAATTAATGCTAGTTATCTCTTTATTTACAATAGACTGCAATTGAATTACCCGTTTACTTAATGCGAATAAAGAGTCTTCAATAATTTTGGCGTCATCTTTAAGTTTTTTTTGTATTTGGCTTAATTCAACATACTTGGGGTCGTTTCTATCTAATGCCTTTAAATCTTGCATTACCTTTTCTTGATCAAACGAAAGGTGCATTAAGTTTTCTAGTAAAAACCTAAGGTCTTCCATATTTTCAGTATTTGCCTGTGATTGCATCTGCATCTGCATATCATTTAATTTATCTGAAAGTTCTTCTATTTTTTCTTCTGCACTTTCTTGACTTTCAGATGCATCTTTTTTATTTTTTTTGTCAAGTTTCTCAGCACTGTCCTTCATGTCTTCCTTGATTTGTTCTTCAAGGCTGTCAGTATCTTCCATTTTATTTGGCTCTTCTAGCTCTTCATTTTTCTTTTTAATTTCTTCAAGTTCTTTCTCCAATTCATCAAACTCTTCATTAAGTTTCTCTTGCTCTTTTTGGGCTTCTTCAGTATTCGATTTCTTGTCTTCCGACTTTTCTTTTAAGTCTTTTTGTTTTTCTTTTAACTCATCTAGTTTTTCTTTAGCATCAGCTAATTGTTTCTCTAGTTCAAGCTGTTTAAAGAGCTCTAAGTTTCTGTCTAACTCTTTTTCTAGTTCTTCATTAGAAAGCTCCATGTTTTCAAGCGCCTTTTCCAATTCATCTTTTTTGAGCTCTTCCATCATCTTTTCTATTTCAGCAAGCATCTCCTTCATTTCTTCAGACATTACTTTTTCGAAAAGTTCCTCAAGCATTTTTTGCTTTTCTATTAGTTGCTCGTCCTGCTTGCTAAATTCTTTTTGGAGTTTGTTTTTCTGTTCATTTTCTTGCTTTATTTTTTGAATCGAGTTTTGAACTTTTTTCTGTTTTTCAAGAAGTTTTTCTAACATCTTTTTTTCTTGAAACCCAACTGTTTTTTTGTCGATCATTTTTTGTTTTAGCGCCTCCAAATCATCTCTAATTTCTTTTGCTAAGTCAATGCTCTCCTTCAACTCTTCTTTAATATCTTCATTACTTTCTTTTTCTTTTTCCGAAAGCTCATTTTTGGTTGGAGCTTTAAATTCTAGCTTTTGTGTTCTAGCAGACTTGCTTCCATTAACACCATCATTATCCCATATTTCAAAGTAATAATCAATTCGGTCTCCACTTTGTAAACCGTAACGAGACAAATTCCAAACATGGAAGAAGTCTGTTTGAGGCAAGGACTTATTGATGGGAATTTCCTGAATAATAGGCTCTCCTCTCTTTCCATCCTCTTTAACTAGTTGACTAAAAAAAACAAGTCTAGAAAAACCGTAATCATCTTTGACATCGCCATTAAAGTAAAGTGTGTGGATGTCAGTGCTGTCGGGCTTGGTATCTAGTTCAATACTTGGGCGTAAATCAGGGGTAGCCTCAATAAAATAACTAACAGTATCACCAAGAGGAACGAAAGAGTTACTTGTACTTAGTTTATAGGATTGAGATTGATAAAAATATTGATCATAAAAAAATTTGTTTTCTCCTTTTTGAATAACAGAAATACTGCTATCGGGGAAGATTAACTGTAGGTTTTCAGTATCAACTGTATTGAATGTCCATTTAATTTCTGTTCCGGCAGGAATTGTTATGTCTCCCGTGTTTACAAGCGTTTTGTTAGCCATTCCTAAATACTTTGGAAATAATAGCTCCGCTCTAAATTCGGTTAAACTTGGTTTTGGTATTGCCTTAATTTCGAAGTTTTTAGAATAAAACTCATTGCCATTAAAGTAGAATACACGGTCACTTTGAACATTTTTTAATGTAAAAGAAAACTCGTTTGACTTGTTCTTATTCATTAAAAAGCTTTGTTCCCCAAGCTGAATAAATACTTGGTTTGGAAATTCTTCTCCTCTTAACTTTAGCTGTAAAGTGAAATCTTCATTTTTAAAAACACTTAACTCTTTATTAACCACAATAAATTCAAAGGGAGCTTCAGGCACAAAATCTTGCTGGTGAGCAACTAGCCTGTTTGTGCTTTCTAGCAGAACAGACGGTGAAAAGAAAATTATAAAAAGGATAACACAAGCCGGAGCAAGAAGGTATTTTATATACTTTTTGTTTTCACCAAAATTGATGGCTACAGAGAATGGAACAGGTTTAATCTCTCCAATTTTTTGGTCTATACTTGCAGCTAACAAATCATTGGAAGTTGGACCATCGTTTTGTTTTAACTGAAGCACATTGTAAAGCTTATCTTGAACTTCAGAAAAGTGGTTTCCGATAATTTTAGCTGCTTGTTTGTGGCTAAGTTTTTGACCTATCGAAAGCAGTTTAGAGATTGGAAACAGCAGGTATTTAGCAAAAATCACAACGATTATGAAAGTAAAGCTATAAAACATGCCTGTACGCACTTGAGCACTAAACTGCCCAAAGTATTCTAAAGTTGCGACAAACAAATAGGTAATAAGTAGTATACTAAAAAAGTATATAGCCCCTTTAATCAGTTGATTAACGTAGTATTTACGTATAAACTGATCAAGCTTATTGATTAAGTTTTGATAATTGGACTGACTCATTTTTGACTTAAAACTCCCTATTTCTACCTATTGATAAAAGCAGCAAAAAATTAAGCAATTATTAAGTAAAAAATCGAATCAAATTACCTAGTCCAAGACTTTGTTGGCTAGCTGACTTTAAACCGAGCGTTCCACTTTCAAAATGCTTTGGAAATCTCCGAGTTTCTTTAAGTAGTTTTTTAAGTTCATGCATGGGCAGTTTTGGCGAATATGTGTTTAAAATGAAAAAGTTCTGACTCTTATCAATAATCTTCATAAGGTCCTCTAATAGTCCCTGTAAGTCGCTTTCTAATTTCCAAACTTCTTTTTTTGCTCCCATTCCAAATATCGGAGGATCTAAAATTATTCCGTGGTATTTATCTTCTCTACGAATAGATTTTTCTACAAACTTTCTTGCATCTTCAAGAATCCACCTAATTTTATCTTCATCACTCAACTCGGCATTTTTTCTGCCCCAATTAAGAACCTGCTTTATAGAGTCTACATTGGTAACCTTTGCCCCTGATTTTGCAGCAATAATACTTGCAGCTCCGGTATAAGCAAATAGATTTAACACTTTTACTTCTTCGGCACGTATGCGGTTTACATGTTTGTTAATGAAATGCCAATTTGCTGCTTGTTCTGGAAAAACACCGATGTGTTTAAAAGCAGTTAACTCTAAATTTAGTTTAATTTTTAATTGGTCAAGTTTGTAGTCAATCGTCCACTCTTTCACACTTTCGTGATGTTGTTTCCACTGACCTTTTTTACCTTTTTCTTCAAAAAAATACCAATGTGCTTTTTCCCAGCTGCTTTTTCCAAGGTTTGGTTTCCAAACGGCAATTGATTCAGGGCGGTTTAAAATTACTTTTCCAAAGCGTTCAAGCTTCCTTCTGTTACCACTATCTATTAGTTCATAATCTAAACCAGGACTTGGATAAATAACGCGACCGAGGTTTTGTTTTTTCGTAGAATTCATTGGTACAAACTTAAAAATTCCATAGCTAAAAAACCGACCTTAAATAACTGTTAAATAAGCGTATAATCAATTACCTTTGCCCGCCTAAAATAGATAGCAATATAGATTATGGAAAGAAGAGTTAGAGTACGTTTTGCACCAAGTCCAACAGGACCATTGCACATGGGTGGAGTAAGAACTGCTTTGTATAATTACCTTTTTGCCAAAAAGCATGGAGGTGACTTTTTACTTAGAATAGAAGATACAGATCAAACAAGATATGTTGAAGGAGCAGAAGATTATATTGCAGAGTCTTTAAAATGGTGCGGAATAAAACCGGACGAAGGACAAGGTTTTGGAGGAGATTTAGGGCCATACAAGCAGTCTGAAAGAAAAGAACAAAATCTTTATCGCCAATATGCCGATAGACTGGTTGTAGAAGATAAGGCTTATTACGCATTTGATACTCCAGAGGAGTTAGATCAAATGAGAGAAAACCTGAAAGCGGCCGGAGTTGCTGCGCCTCAATACAATGCGATTACACGTGGAACAATGAAAAACTCGGTTTCATTGTCGGCTGAAGAAGTTCAAGAAAGATTAGATAAAGGCGATCCATATGTTATTCGAGTTAAAATACCTAGAAACGAGGAAATTAAGTTTAAGGATATGATTCGAGGATACGTAATGGTTCACTCTTCTAATTTAGATGATAAAGTGTTGTTTAAGTCAGACGGTATGCCAACCTATCACTTGGCAAACATTGTTGATGACCACTTGATGAATATTTCTCATGTTATTAGAGGAGAAGAGTGGTTGCCATCTGCGCCATTGCATGTTTATTTATACCAAGCATTTGGTTGGGAAGATACCATGCCTGACTTTGCACACTTACCCCTTTTATTAAAACCTGACGGAAATGGAAAGCTAAGTAAAAGAGATGGAGATCGTTTAGGTTTTCCTGTTTTTCCTTTAGAATGGAAGGACCCATCTACAAACGAGGTTTCTTCTGGTTACAGAGAGAAAGGTTATTTCCCTGAAGCATTTATAAATATTCTTTCACTTTTAGGTTGGAATCCTGGAACCACTCAGGAATTGTTTAGTATGGAAGAATTAATACAAGCATTTTCTTTAGAAAGGGTGGGTAAAGCAGGGGCAAAGTACGATCCCGAAAAAGCGAAATGGTTTAATCAGCAGTATTTAAGAGCAACAGACAATGCCGTTTTAGCTCAAATGTTGATGGAAAACCAGAATACCAAAGAAGTAGCCTCAACAAAGGACTTGACTTATTTAGCAGGGGTTTGTGATATGATGAAAGAAAGAGCTACTTTCTTATCTGAAATTATTGCTGATGGAGATTACTTTTTTAATGCTCCTAGCGAGTATGATGAAAAAACAACTCGAAAAAAGTGGAAAGAAGATTCAGGCGCTCTAATGACCGAATGGGTAAGTGAAGTTGAAAGAATTGAAACATTTGATGCTGCCTCGGTAGAAACTAGCTTTAAAGCCTTTTTAGAGGCAAAAGAATTGGGTATTGGAAGAGTACTTCCATTATTTAGATTATTGGTTACAGGAAAGGGAATGGGTCCATCTATGTTTGAAATTGCAAGCATTTTAGGAAAAGAGGAAACGATTAGCCGATTAAAGCAAGGAATCGAAAAATTAGCCTAATGCATAAGATTCTGCTTGAAAATATGGTTTTTCATGCCAAGCATGGTTTCTTTGAAGAGGAGAATATTATTGGTGGAAAGTTTGAGTTAAATCTTGAATTAGAGACGGACTTTAATAGAGGATTATCTGAGGATGATTTAAGCGGAACAGTTGATTATTCTGCGATTTATGATCTTGTTGCTAATGAAATGAAGCAACCATCTAAATTATTAGAGCATTTGGGTGGCAGAATAATAGACGGAATTTATAAGAATTTTCCGTCAGTTCAGTTTATAAAATTAAAAATTAGCAAGTTAAGCCCTCCAATATCTGGAGAAATAGAAAAGGTTAGTATAGTTATTGAAGAATAAAAATAATGACCTTGCTAAATAGGCTTAATTGCTTAATTTTGGCAATCTTGTAAAAAGGTCTCGTGGCCGAGTGGCTAGGCAGTGGTCTGCAAAACCATCTACAGCGGTTCGAATCCGCTCGAGACCTCAATACTTTTGAAAACCCATCTGCAAAGATGGGTTTTTTGTTTGCAGAATTTTGTGTCAAATTTATTTGTAAACAAAGTGAGGCAAACAAAAAACCGCTGTTAGCGAGGTTTTCAAAAGGATTGATACACCATTAATCGAAGCACGGATGCCCACAGGGAATCCGCGATTCGTCGAATTTATTCGAAAGAAATAAAGGCACAAAAAACCGCTGTTAGTGAGGTTTTCAAAAGTTGCTTGCCCACCGAAGAGAATTGTAGGAGGGAAGCACCATTTAACAATAAAGGATGCTCGGAGGAAATCCGCTTTGAATTAAAACTTTGCGATTCTGAAACGAGTTCAGAATGACTCAAGTTTCAATCAAATAAATTAGTTTTGAGCCATGCCTAAAATCTTACTCATAGATAATTATGATTCCTTTACTTACAACCTAGTGCATTATCTTGAGGCAATCCTAAACCAGAATATAGATGTTATTCGCAATGACGCAATTGATCTGGATAAGTTAGACAAATATGATGCTTTTGTAATTTCTCCAGGACCCGGTTTGCCAAAAGACGCAGGAAAGCTAATGGCTTTTTTAGACCGATTTGCTACTACCAAGAAAATTTTAGGAATCTGTTTGGGTCAACAAGCCATTGCAGAGCATTTTGGCATGACATTAAAAAACTTGGGAGAAGTAGTACATGGTCAGGCCAGAGGAATAAAGGTCTTGAATGACAATAGTTTATTTAAAGGATTACCGCAAAATATTAAGGTAGGCCGCTATCACTCTTGGGTAATTGAACCCGAATCCATTAAAGCTGATTTTGAAATTACTTCTACTGATGAACAGGGGAACATTATGTCGATAAAGCATAATAAATTACCAATAGAAGCGGTTCAGTTTCACCCGGAAAGTATTTTAACGGAGTATGGGAAAGAGATGTTGAGGAATTGGCTGAAAATTCAAAATTCGAATAACGATTTAACAAGTAAGTTTAAAAAAATTTAAATATGAAAACCTTACTTCTAACTATTTTTTTAACATTCACAATTTTTGTTTCAGCCCAAGTAAAAGATGAAAAAGCCAGAGATTTATTAGATCAGGCAATTGATTTAATGGATAGTGGAGAAACCTTGAAGTCAATAGTTTTGCTAGAGAAGGCAAAAGAGATAGAACCCGAAAACTACATTTTCGACTATGAAATAGGCTTTGCATATTATTTAAGTGAAGACTATAAATCAGCTTTAAAAGCATATAAAAAGACCATAAAGTACCCTAATGTTTCTGATCAAGTTTATCAAATGTTAGGGAATTTATATGATATTAACGGCAATGCTAAAAAAGCGTTAAAAACCCACGAGGAGGGCTTAAACATATTTCCAGATGCGGGCAATCTTTACTTAGAGTCTGGGAATGTATATCTAAACCAAGGACAATATAATACAGCTTTGGGTTATTACGAAAAAGGTATTGAAGTAGACCCAATGTACCCTTCCAATTATTACAGAGCTGCTAAGCTTTATTTGGGTTCTGACCAAAAAGTTTGGGGTATGGTCTATGGCGAAACGTTTATGAACATTGAACGCGGTAGTAAAAGAACTGCAGAAATGAGTAAGCTTTTATTTAAGACCTACCAAGATAATATTAGTTATAAAGAAGACACGGTAAATGTTAACTTTCATAGCCGAGTAATAAATATTACCACTGCTGATTTAAAAAATGGAAACATAGATAAACTCATAGAGTCATTAACAAACTCTTTAAAAGAAGATTTTCCCGGAACAGGATATGAGTTAACCCTTTCTATTACTGCATCCGACTCAAAAGAGATTAACCTAGAATCCTTAAATAGTATAAGAACCAACTTTATTACAAACTATTTTGCTGATACACTCCACGAAAAATTCCCGATTGAGCTTTTCAATTTTCATAAAAAAATGATTGATGAAGGACTTGGAAATGTATATAACTATTGGCTATTAGGAATGGGTAATGAAGAGGCGCTTGAAGAGTGGATTACAGAAAATAGGGGCGAGTGGTTAAGCTTTTTAGATTGGTTTAGAACAAATTCATTAGTGTTAACTGAAGAAAATAAGTTTAGTAGTTCTCAATTTTAGGGAAGTGAATCCTCTTTCGCTTAAATGATGCTTAATTATCCCAGAAAAAAAAGAGGAACCAATTTCTTGATTCCTCTTTTTTTATTTAAAGATCATTTTGTTAAAGCCAAAAAAATGGTCTTAGCGAATTATTTTTCCAGTATAAAAGGCGAGCATTGCTCATCTTTTTTACTTTTTCAGAAATTAGTTTTTGCCCGCTTCGACTATATTTCGATAAACTCAATAACCGTCGCTCAGCATGACAAAAAATTCTGCTACAATTCAAACTTAATTCCTTGTGCTAAAGGCAATTCAGTTCCGTAGTTGATGGTATTTGTTTGTCTTCTCATGTAAATTTTCCAAGCATCAGAACCTGATTCTCTTCCGC
>ERZ1048068.770-NODE-770-length-27159-cov-4.275162_pt1 | contig 27159 bp, 24 predicted proteins | sample MGYA00383098_ERZ1048068 | MGnify/ENA primary metagenome ERZ1048068 (study PRJEB29581, sample SAMEA5548368) | metagenome | biome: marine; feature: coastal; material: water | depth 1 m | study: Short-term variability in the microbial, nano- and picoplankton dynamics... | reverse complement strand
GAAAACAACGCGTCTCTGCCCCCCATCGCAGTTCAAAACCGAATTTGATCCCGACCGAGAGATGCCCTGTGAAATGATCCATCGCCCGCAATCGCAGGCAGGCCTTTTGCAATATGCGGTGGAGTGTGGCGTGCCCGCCGTGGAAGGTTCGCAGGCGCGGGGGCAAAACATGCGAGTGCCCGATGGTGCTACGCGTCGTCTCCACTGCTGATACCTCAACGCCTCGCAAGGCATACCACATTCGGTCGCCCTCGACAGATCCCCAGATGCGATGGAGTTTGCGCCGGCTGGCCGTACAAAGCGCCTCCATGTCCATGATCCGGGCAGTGTGCAGCCGCTGTTCGATACGCCTCCCGATCCCTGTGATGTCGCTCAACTTAAAGTGGTAGAGCTTCTCTGGAATCTCATCAAAGTCCATCGTAGTCAGTCCGTTTGGCTTTTCCAGCTTACTCGCCAGCTTGGCAAGAAAGCGGTTGGGCGCTAAGCCGATCGAAGCGCGAATGTGCTCACCGATTCCAGCGGCCAGAGCCGCCTTGACCTCCATCGCCTTAGCGCGCGCTAGCTCCAGCGGCTGCCAATGCCGAGGCAGACGACCATACATTTCGTCGATCGAAAGCACCGCATCCACGTAGATGATCTCGTGGATCAGCTTCTTTATCCGCTCATGCACGCGGACATAGTTCGAGTGCCCCGCCTCCACGAAGACGATCCCGGGACAGAGGTGGCGCGCCTCGCGAACTCCAGTCCCGGTTTTAACGCCGTAGGCTTTGGCCTCATAACTCGCCGCAATACAACAGGTGGTTTCCACCCCAAGAGAAGGTACGATGCCTACAGGCCGGCCCCGCAGTTCAGGGCGCATCTGCTGCTCGACCGAGGCGTAAAAGCTGTCAAAATCTATGAATAAGTAGCGGAGGGACATTCTTCCAAGGGGTACTAGCGGTCAACCGAATGCAATAAAAAGGTGTAATTATGTTCACTATAGTTAAAATAGGCGCGACCGTTCTTGCTATTGGCAGGTCGCCGCGTATATCGCTGAACGCTTATGCAACTGAGTCTCCAAAACCGCCGCTACATGATGGGTGTAGTCATGTGCCTGATGTTCATGCCGCCAGGCATGTGGGTGACTTCGTTACCGAATATATTGGAGACGCATGATGCGGGTTGGCTACTGCCCTATGCGACGGCACTGCCTCCTTTTGGTATGCTTGTCTCCGCCTTGATCTTCGGGGCACTCTCCGACCGGAAAATGCATGCTGAGAAACTGCTCGGAATATTAGGAATTTCCGGTGCGGTTTTCCTCTGGCTCGGGTTTTCCTCGCTTAAGTGGGGCTGGCATCCGGGGTGGTATTTAGTTTTCCAGGGTGTCAATGCGGTGATCTCTGGGCCGATTTTTGCTCTGATCACTAAGGTCAAGTTGACCAATTTACCGAACGCATCGAAGAGCTTTCCGATCTATTCGATGTTCGGGACCATTGGCTGGATGCTGGGGGGTCTGCTCACGAGTCAACTAGGCCTCGACCGGTCTGCTGACGCGGGACTGTTTGCTGCTTACATCCGCTTCATTATGGGGGCGCTGTGTTTTCTTTTACCAGCTACGCCGCCTACGGACTTTGAGAGTAGGGGCTGGCGCGCGCGCTTGGGTTTGAACGCATTTGGGTTACTCAAGATTCGAGAGCTGCGCGTCTTTTACATCGCATCGATGCTCTTCGCCATTCCTTGCGTAGCCTTCTTTATGATCGTGCCGATTATGTTGGTTAACTTCGGCAGCGAGCACCCAACTGCGCAAATGACCATTGGGCAGATGCTGGAAATTTTCGCGATGTTGTCTCTGAGTTTGTTAGGCAGCCGTTTTCGTGTCCGCTGGTTCATTGTAGCCGGACTTATTCTTGGGATATTGCGCTTTGCTCTTTTCGCACTTGCTGGCGAGCTTGGCTCACTATCGGTGATCTGGATCGGCATCGCGCTGCATGGGCCGGTCTACACCTATCTTTATGTGACGGGCCGAATGTTCCTTGATAAGCGCGTGCCCGACACCATGCGCGGTCAGGCGCAGGCGCTTTTCCAGCTTTTAATCGGCAGTGTTGCGGGGATCTTGGGTGCGTTTTCCTGCGGGTGGCTCTATCAGGTGGCAGTCAGCGATGGTGCTGAAAATTGGACCTTGTTCTGGTTGGCGCTAGCGGTGTTTTCGGTCATCCCCTTGGTCTACTTCTTAGTCGGCGTAGTCGGTAAGCCGACGTCTACAAAGATTTAAAACAAATCCAACTGATCGTCTTCTTCATTGGTATCGTCACCGCTGCTTTCTTTCTTCATGCGCTTGCGCAGAAGATTGTGCGAGGAGTCGTCGGCTTCGAGGCGTTCGAGGATGGTTTTCGCGCGGTCGATCACCGTGCTGGGTAGCCCTGCCAGTCTGGCGACTTGAATACCATAAGATCGGTCGGCGGCACCTTTAATCACTTGGCGAACGAAGACGATGTCGTCGTTCCACTCCTTTACCGCGACCGAGTAGTTCTCTAAGCGAGCAAGAGTTTTAGCGAGCTGCGTAAGCTCATGGTAGTGGGTCGCGAAAAGTGTGCGGGCGCCAGCAGCATCGGCAGGATGCAAGTGTTCGATCACCGCCCATGCGATGGAAAGACCATCGTAAGTGCTAGTGCCTCGTCCGATCTCGTCGAGGATGACGAGGCTGCGCTCGGTCGCGTTGTTGAGGATGTTGGCCGTCTCGTTCATTTCGACCATGAAGGTGGAGTTGCCTCGAGCCAGTTCGTCGCTCGCACCGACGCGGGAGAAAATGCGGTCGACCACTCCTAGATGGCAAGTGCGAGCCGGCACCCATGCGCCAGATTGTGCCATCAGGACGATCAGGGCGACTTGCCGAATGTAGGTCGATTTACCAGCCATATTGGGGCCGGTGATGAGGGCGATCTGCGGAGCGTCTTCCGTGTTGCCTGAGGTGGATAAGCGGCAGTCGTTGGGCACGAAGGCATGGGTACCAGCAAGGCCAAGGCGCTGCTCGCGCATCATTTGTTCAACTACTGGGTGACGGCCTTGATCGATGAGACAGATATCGGAGTGGTCGAGCTGCGGCTTACAGTAGTCCCATTCGCGCGCGAGGGTGCTCCAGCCGATGAAGACGTCGATCTCGGCCATGGCGGCGGCGGTTTCTCTGAGCGCATCGGCATGTTCGAGGATGGCTTCGATTAGAACGTTGAAGAGAGCTTCTTCGCGCGCGAGTGCTTTTTCTTCGGCGTGGAGGATTTCACGTTCACGCTCTTTGAGTAGGTCGGTGGTGTAGCGCTCGGCATTCTTCATCGTCTGCTTGCGTACGTATTCTTCAGGGACGAGGGCGATGTTGCTCTTAGTCACTTCGATGAAGTAGCCGAAGGCACCGTTATAGCGGATCTTTAAGTTTTTGATGCCGGTACGGGCTTGCTCGCCTAGCTCAAACTCGGCTAGCCATTTTTGGCTGTCGCGGTTTAGGCTGCGGGTGTGGTCGAGGGCTTCGTCGAAGCCCTCACGGATGGTCCCGCCGTCGGCGATGTTGCTGGGTAATTCTTCGGCGAGGCTACGGTCGAGAGTCGCGGAGATCGAACTAAAATCGTGGATGCGTTCGGCGATGGCGGCAACGGGCGAATCGGGAAACTCTAGAAGATTCGTGGCTATGGCGGGGAGCGCCAAGAGGGTGTCACGCACGCCACCTAGCTCGCGGGGGTTACGCATCCGGTTTTGTAGGCGACTGAGGATGCGCTCGATGTCGCGCACGCCTTTGAGCAGATTTTGCAACTCGGTTGCGAGGCCAGGGGCGGTGACGAATTCGCCTACACATTTTTGGCGGCGTTTAATTTCGTCGAGGTCAAGCTCGGGCGCGCAAAGCCAGCGCTCTAGTATGCGGGCTCCTGGGGCGGTTACAGTGCCATCCATTGCGGCCAAAAGAGAGCCTTGGCGGGTGTTGGCAGCGGACTTGAAAATCTCTAAATTACGGAGTGTAGCAGGGTCGAGTAAGAGGGTGCGCTCACTGCTGTATTCTTTGATCTTTCGCAGATTCTCAGGCTTGGCGCAGAGGGTCTCGGTGGCGTAGTGGATCAGTGCACCAGCCGCGCCAAGGGCGGGATGATTTAGATCGATACCGAAGCCTTCAAGGTTCATCACCCCGAGCACTTCCATCACGGATTGGGCGCCACCCGCCTCGTCAAAGTGGTAATCTGGGATTGGGCTGATCGTTCGGCCATCGCCAATATGGGTGTAGAGTTCGCGGAAGCGCTGATCGGCGTGAGGAAGGCTCCACTGCTCGGCAGCGTTTTCGGGCACAATGATCTCGCGCGGGTCAAGGCTTTCGAAGGCGGCGAAGAGGTTTTCTGCCTTCACTTCAGAGGCGAGGAAAAACTCGCCTGTGGTTAGGTCGAGCCAGGCGGCGTTGAGCGCTTTTTTACCGAGAGAGAGTGAAAGCAAGAAGTGGTTGCGCTGGGCGTCGATCTGAGTGTCCGCTAGTCGCGTGCCAGGGGTTATGATTCGGGTGAGTGCACGTTTGACTAACTTCCCGGGTTGCGGCGTTTCGACCTGATCGCAGATGGCGATTTTGATGCCTTGGTCGAGGAGCTTTTGAATGTAGCCGTCGGCGGCGTGAAAGGGGATACCCGCCATGGGCATGCCGTGGCGGTGGGTGAGAGTGATGCTGAGTAGTTTTGCGCCCCATTCGGCATCTTGTTTGAAGATCTCGTAGAAGTCCCCGAGCCGAAACATGAGCAGCGTATCGTCTGCAAGCTTGGCACGGATTTCGTGCCATTGCTGCATCATGGGGGTGAGTTTCTTTGATTTCTCGGAAGACATGAAAGTGTTGATACAAGTGATTCAGTGCCACAGATCAACCCTCATGCACCCAGAATTACAAACATGAGGTTGAATCTGAGTCAGGATGCCTCCATTTCTGGTTTTACTTATGGCAGTTCCCTTACATTCTTTGCGTTTTGAAAACTCTGCTGCGCCGGTGCTAGTCATCTTGCACGGCTTACTTGGATCTTCGCGTAACTGGTCAACGATTGGAAAAGCGCTACAAGATCGCTTCGATGTCCATGCGGTCGATTTGAGGAACCATGGGAGTTCGCCACATGCGGGCGCCATGCGTTGGGCAGAGATGAGTGCGGATTTGCAGGTTTATCTTGATTGGCACAAGATCGAATCGATGGTTCTAATGGGCCACAGCTTCGGCGGCAAGGTGGCCATGCGCTACGCCTGTGAAAATCCCGCGGCGGTCAAAAAACTTATTATCGTCGACATTGCAGCTAAGCTCTATCCGCCGCATCACGATAATGAGTTTCGCGCGATGAAGCGTATTCCGACTGCCGAACTGACTAGTCGAAAAGAGGCTGAAGAGTTACTCGAACCGATGGTGCCAGACTGGGCGATGCGCCAGTTTTTGCTTACCAACCTCGTGCGTGCCGAGGCTTCTGGCGGCTTTAAGTGGCAGGTCAATTTAGAAGCGCTCCAAGCCAGCCTACCACAGATTCGGCAAAACTCGCTCCTCGAGACCGACCGTTATGACCAGCCTGTGCTTCTTGTGCGTGGTGCTAACTCAGACTTTATCGACGATAGCGACGCCGAGAAAATGCGATTCTGGTTCTCTCATTTGCGGGAAGAGGTCGTCCCAGGTGCAGGGCACAATGTACATGTAGAAAACCGCAAAGGCTTCCTGGAGGCTCTGGACGTGTACTTGCAGTAATTCGACTGTTAAACTTTGCAACCAGGCACCTTCTCGCTTTTGTTGCTTAAGATGATAACTCGTTCCCAGTCCGAGGCTGATAAGGTGGCCGCTGCTGGCTTTGCCGATGTGTACACGCCAGTGAAGCCCTATCTCGATGAGCTCGACGCTTTCTTGCAATTGCAAGTCGCCAAGCTGGAGCCAGAGATCCAAGAGCATGTGCGCTACGTGTTTGGGCATAGTGGTAAACGCTTGCGTCCTATGCTTGTTGCTTACAGCGGTTGGGAAGGTCCTGCGAAAAATCGAGCTGATGCCCTTGTGCGCCTCGGGTCCGTGGTCGAGCTCGTCCATCTTGCCACGCTTGTGCACGACGACATTCTCGACGAAGCCGACACGCGCCACCGCCAGGAAACCGCGGCCAAAAAGTTTGGCCCCGCAGCTGCCGTGCTGATCGGCGATGTGCTTTTTTCTCATGCACTTGAACTAGCTGCCGAATTTGATACGAATGAGATCTGTCGTTCCGTTGCACAGGCGACTGCACGAGTCTGCGCTGGTGAGATCGCGCAGACCTACCAGCGTGGCGAGGTAAACTACAGTCGTGATTTTTACTTTCGCGTAATCCAGCTCAAGACTGCGGAACTTTTTGAAGTGGCTTGTCGCCTCGGTGCTGCAGTCGCTGGTTATTCTGTAAAGTTTAGCCAGGCTGCGGGGCTCTTTGGCCGCCATGTCGGCATCGCCTACCAGATATTCGACGACCTCGTCGATCTTTATGCTGACGAGTCAATGATCGGCAAGACACTCGGCACTGACCTGACTAAAGGTAAGTTTACCCTTCCGCTGCTGCTTTTACTGGAAAAACTTTCGGCTGAGGAACGTGATTCCTTGATCGCCCGGTTTAAAGATGGCGACAAGACTGTGGCTGCAGATTTTACCGCGCGGCTGCACGACTTTCCAATTTTTGACGAAGTGGTGGCTGTATTTGAGGTCGAACTGGCCAAAGCGACCAGTGCGGTCGCGCCTTTTACTGATCTGCCTCCGGTGTCCGCGATGCAAAAGATTGCAGAGTTAGTGCGTGCTCAGCTTGGGCGCATTCGCTAATGGAGCGACTACGCTTGTTGGGCTCGGTATAGTTAAAGTCGTCACGTTTTTGGGACTAGATCCTTAAAGCCGCCGCCGATTTCCATTGCCAGCGGACGCCGCTCCGATTCATCTATTAGCAATATTTCATTCTCGCATGCGTCACCGACGAACCCCAATCGGGCGTTCTCCGTTTGCTGAGTCACTTTCTTACAGTTTATGGACATTGCAATTGTCACAGGCGCCGAGACACCTCTCGGTCTAAGCCTTATCCAACGTTTGGTTCGCCAAGGTTATCGAGTCCATGGGATTGGAAATAACTTTTCCAAAGTCACTTTTTCGGACCCTCAGTTTTTCGCCCATTCTGTGGATCTGACTGACTTGAAGGGAGTCGCAGAGACGCTGGGAAAAATCCTCAAAAAAGAGGATTCGCTCGACCTATTGATCCACGCGATTGATGTCACCCCTGGTGCTGCCTTCGAGAATTTGCCCATCGGCAATCTCGAAGCCATCCTTAAGATCGGCTTACTCGGGCCCGTTATGTTGACGCGTCTCTCTTTGCCTAATCTCCTGCGTTTTCGCGGGCAGTTGATCAACGTCATCCCTGCCAACAAGAGTGGCGCTCCAGCAAGTGCGGTTAACGCCCTACTCGAAGGCGGCTTGCGCGAGATGAACCGCGCGCTTTTTGACAGTGCTCGTGACGCTGGCCTACGCGTGACGAATCTGATCCTTCGACAAAATCCTGAGCCCGATGCGCTTTCCGTGCAGAGCAGCGAACAGACTCATATCGACCTCGAAGATGTGGCGCGCGCAGTCGAACATTTGCTCGACCCCAATTTTGCTAACGTGCCCGCGGAGCTGGTGCTCCATCCGCGCAGTAGTGCGCACTCCGCCTCTGTTCTGCCAGAAGTGGCCGTGCCGTTAGATCCTTACGCCGAAGTCGTGCTGCCGCCGACTGCCTACTGTCCTCCCGAGCAGCCGAAGATTCCGACTCAGGAAAAAGTGCCAGTTGACCGAACGATCCCATACACTGAAGACGAGATGGAGGATAAGATTGCCGCAGCTATCGAAGATTTTGAGTCTAAGCCGCAGAGCCATGAACCTAAGGAGAGGAAGCCCTTACAGCAGGACAACCAGGAAGACCCGGAGCCTGGTGGTAAAAATAAGCGCCGCCGAGGTCGCCGCCGGGGCGGGCGCAATCGGAATCGTGACCAAAAGTCGAATCAAGTAGAAGGTGCACCATCTCCAGAAAGCCAGAAGGGGGATTCCAAGCCAAAGCAGAGCAAACGTAAGCCTGCAGGGGAGGACTCTAAGCCAGACACCAAGAATCCAGAAGGCCCAGTTCAGTCGAAGCAGAAGAACATAGAATCCAAGCGAAAAGGCGCTTCTGAGAAACAGCCGATAAAAAAGGTCGCCAAGAAGCTAGCTAGGAAAGCAGCGCCGAAGCCTACGAAAGAAGCTGCTCCGAAAAAGACCGCGAAGAAGCTTGCTACGAAAAAGGTGGCAAAAAAGTCAGCGAAGAAGACCGTCAAAAAGGCCGTCAAGAAAACGGCTGCTAAAAAAGCTACGAAGAAGAAAGCAAAGGCGAAATAATTAGAGTGGCGCGCGTGCTCTTCGGAATGCAGAAAAAATGGCTCTGTGCGACGGGAGTAAACTCGCACCTTACTGGCTCAGCGCCTCATCGATCGCCTTGATCGCTTGACCAAGGCGCAGGGGCTGATCTCCGTTGAGTTCGACATAGGGCAGCTTTAATTTTTCCAAGCTCTCCCTGAACATTGAGTGAAGCTCTTCGCGTGCACTTGGGCCATCGCGCTGACTAGGATCCTCTTCCCATTGGATGCCCTCGGGGGAGCAAAGTAAGTAGAGTGTGTATTTGCGCTCTAGTAAGGCCTCGTTGATCCAATCGGAAGTGGTCTCAAAGTAGTGATTGGCGTAGATGATCGACGATAATAAATTGGTGTCGTGGATGACGAAGCGTTTCGACTTTGTCTGGCCAGTATCTTCAGCGGCGATCTGCCCGCAAAAGATTTCTTCTATGTCTGCTTGGATTAATTCGCGGTCGAGTTGGTCAACATAGCTACGCACAAACTCAGCCGTCCAAGGCTCTCCGTAGTGAGCCGAGAGTGCTTGCGCGAGAGTGCTTTTTCCGGTGCACTCAGCGCCCGTTAAAACGATACGTTTCATGGCTTCGACTAGGCGGTCTCCTTGATAATTGTCTTCCATTCAATCCATCCTTTGATCGCCAGAAAGATGAATGTGATAAACAGAATCACGCTTGGCCAAATGCGGTCATTGAAGAAAAAGCTTAGGTAGACCATGTCAGCGAGTATCCAAAAAATCCAATTTTCGATATACTTGCGGCTCAGCATCCATTGCGCGGACAGCGCACACGTAGTCGCGAAGGCATCATAGTAGGGGAGCCGCGCTTCTCCCGTTGATTCCAGTAAGCATCCTAGTCCGAGGGTGCCCACGCAGATAAATGCCGCCACGATCCAGAGATGCATCGGTGCTAGATGTGAGATGCGGATCTCGCCACCGATCTCGCTTGATGACTTAGACCACTTAAGCCAGCCATAGGCCGCCACAAACACAAAAATAACATTCATGGCCCCAAAGGCGTAGTAGTTACCGCGAAAGCTTATATAAACGTAGGCGGCATAGCATAAAATGAAGAGCGGCCACGCCAAGATTCTCTCCTTAATGCTAAGGTAGACACCAACAATGCCTGCAATCATAGCGAACCAGTCTATGAGACTGATTGCATTGAATTGAGTTAAAAAATTATCCATGTGAACGCTTTAATCAGCGTCGTAAACTTTGACTTTTTGCCACTGGTTCTTGTGGCTGGCGATAAAGTCCTGGTGTTTCTCGTGCGCTTGGTAGGCGTCATGTGCGGGCACATCTTTTAAAATAACGGTTAGGCAAAAGTCGTAACTGCCGTCGCAAACGGGGCGCTCGGCTACGGGGGCAGGCCTACCGATGAAGACCGAACCGGCGTGCTCGATTTCTTTGAGGCTTTCAAGCCCCATACGGAACTTGCTTATCTGCGCGTCGTCGAGGTCTTTGCGCAGCCAGAATAATACAGTGTGAACCAGCATGGCTTGTCGTCGTTTTATGGGGTGGGGGTTACAGAATACCTTCAATGATTTGGCGGAGCTCAGCATGGGTACGCGCGACAGGGAGCTCTGGTCGTTCAATGGTGAGGCGCTCGGGCGGGCAATAGAGTGCGCGGTTGTCAGCCACATCGATCATAGAAAGGTCGTTGTAGGAATCGCCCGCTGCGAAGGTGTCAAAATTGAGCGCCTTGAAGGCTTCGACCGCCTTGCGCTTATGGTCTTTGAGACGCAGGGCATAGTCGGCGATGCGACCCGTATCATCGATTTCTAGATCGTGGCAAAAGAGAGTTGGGTTTCCGAGTTTGGCCATGAGGGGCCCTGCGAATTGGCGGAAAGTGTCGGAAAGGATTACGAGGCGCGTCTGCGAAGTGACCCATTCGACGAATTCCGAGGCACCAGGCATTGGGTCAAGCGAACCGATGACTTCCTCGATATCGGCTAGCTTGAAGCCCTCCTTGTTAAGAATGTCTAAACGGTAGCGCATCAGCACGTCGTAGTCTGGCTCATCGCGAGTCGTACGCCGGAGCGCCTCGATTCCAGTCTTTTCCGCAAACGCGATCCAAATTTCGGGAATCAATACCCCCTCCAAGTCGAGACAAACTATATTCATGCCTTAAATCCGTCAGAAAGCTCTCTAGAGTCAATCTCTTATGGCCGTAGTACACACTTGCCACTCATTGGGTCTTTGACCATTTTGACACCTTTCATATTCTGGATGTCCTCAGCGAATCCGCAACGCACGCAAATCTTATTTTCCAACGTAGTCAATAGGTCTTATGATCTCCTCCATTTTAAAGAAATTCTCCGGTCGTCACTATGGTAAATACCTCAAAAAGTGTCAGCCCATCATTGAGCGCATAAACGCCATCGAACTCGAATACCAGTCGCTCTCCGACGCGCAGCTTCGTGATAAGACTGCTGAGTTTATGAAGCGCAACCAAGAGGATGGTGAGAGTCTCGACGATCTTTTGCCCGAAGCCTTCGCTGCAGTAAAGAGCGCTGCCCGCCGGATGTGTGGGCAGTCCTACGATGTTTGCGACCATCAATTACCATGGGAGATGGTCCATTATGACGTTCAATTTATCGGTGGCATTACGCTCCACGAAAAACGTATCGCGGAAATGGCAACTGGTGAGGGTAAGACCCTTGTCTCGACTTGCCCGCTCTATCTGAATGCGTTGACGGGCCGTAATTGCCAGCTCGTCACGGTGAATGACTACCTTGCTCGTCGTGACTCCGAGTGGATGGGGCACCTTTTCCGCTTTCTCGGGCTGACTGTGGGTTGTATCCAAAACTCGATGGACCCGCAGACACGCCGCGAGATGTATGCTTGCAACATCACCTACGGCACCGCCTCTGAGTTTGGCTTCGACTACCTGCGCGATAACGGGATGACCAGTCGCAAGGAAGACCAGGTTCAGCGCGACCATTACTTCTGCATCATTGACGAGGTCGACTCTATCCTCGTCGACGAAGCGCGCACGCCGCTCATTATTTCGGGTCCAATGCAGGACGATAACCCGCTGCCTTTTAACGAGGTCAAGCCCACCATCCAGAATCTATTTTCTAAGCAGCAAGCTTTCTGTAACAAGCTCGTGGCGGAGGCTAAAAAAGTGCTGGAGGGTGAGAGCTCTAGCGAAGAGGACAAACATGCCGCCGTGGCTAGCCTCTACCAAGTGAAGCTTGGCATGCCCAAGAATAAACAGTTCCACCGCCTGAACGAGGTGCCCGCCTTTCGTCGCGCGGTCGATAAATTCGACCTCGAGATGAACAGCGACTTCAACAAAGAGGAGCGCTACGCTTTGAAAGAAGAGCTCTACTACGTGATCGACGAAAAGCAGCAGCAGGCTGATCTTACTGAAAGGGGCCGCACCCTCATGAGCCCCAACGATCCTGACGCCTTCATGCTGCCCGACCTGCCCACCCAGTTTATCGAGATCGACAAGCAAGAAGATCTCTCCGCCGAGGCAAAACAAAGCGCCAAACTTGAGGCCGAAACTTTTTTCCAGACCACCAGCGAACGCATCCACTGTATAAGCCAGTTGCTTCGCGCTTACAGCCTTTACGAGCGTGATAAGGAATATGTGGTGCAAGCTGGGAAGGTCAATATCGTCGACCAAAATACTGGCCGCGTGATGCCTGGGCGCCGCTGGTCAGACGGCCTCCACCAAGCGGTTGAAGCCAAAGAGAACTGCACCATTGAAAAAGAGACCAAGACTTACGCTACGGTTACGATTCAGAATTATTTTCGCATGTATGATAAGCTCGCGGGGATGACGGGTACGGCGGAGACGGAAGCATCCGAGTTCAACGAAATTTATGGCCTCACCGTCATGGTGATCCCGACGAATAAACCTAATATACGTGTTGATTTGAATGACGTCGTGTTCAAGACACGCCGGGAAAAGTTCAATGCCGTGATTGAGACGATTCAAGAGGCTAATAAAGAAGGTCAGCCCGTCCTCGTTGGCACTGCCTCAGTCGAAGCCTCTGAGTTACTCTCTCGCATGCTCAAACGTAACAAAATCGTGCACAGTGTTTTGAACGCCAAGTTTCACGCGCAAGAAGCTGAGATCGTGGCCAAAGCCGGGCAGAAAGGTTCGGTCACCATCGCTACCAATATGGCTGGCCGGGGAACTGATATTAAGCTCGGTCAAGGCGTTGCCGAACTGGGCGGCCTCTTCGTGATTGGTACCGAGCGTCACGAGTCTCGCCGGATTGACCGTCAGCTCCGTGGTCGTTGCGCCCGTCAAGGCGACCCTGGTCTCTCCAAATGTTTCGTCTCGCTTGAGGATGACCTTATGCGTCTCTTCGCTAATGCAGGTCCAATCTCGCGTGTTCTCGAAAAATCCATGACTGAGGGCGAAGAGCTCGAGCACCCCGCGCTCAATTGGTCGATCGAAAATGCGCAGAAGAAGGTCGAGCAGCAGAATTTCTCCATGCGTAAACGGCTCCTCCAGTTCGACGACGTGCTCAATACACAGCGCGAAGTTATCTACGGGCTACGTAATGATGCAATTCATTCGGAAACGCCTCGTGAAATCGTCTTCGAGATGATTGAGGAAGAACTCGAAGAGCGCCTCAACGAGCTAGATGAGGCCAAGGCAAGCGACGCCGAAGCGATGGACCGTTTTCTCGGTTGGCTCAATGCCTACTTCCCTATCTCGCTCAAGCCCGAGGAGATTGAAGCCCTCGAAGCACAATTACAGCACGAATATATTCTTGGTAAGATCAACAAAGCCTACGATCAACGCGAAGAGTTTGAGGAGCAGGCAGCCCTCATCGGCCTCGAGCGCTATCTCATTATTCGCTCGCTCGATCGCCGTTGGCAGGATCACCTTACCGAGATGGAAGAGTTACGCCGAAGCGTGAATCTTCGCAGCTATGGTCAGAAGGATCCACTTAACGAATACAAGAGCGAGGCTTACGTCTTTTTCCAAGAGTTAATGACGAATGTACGCACGGAGATTTGTAATTCTGTGTTCCGTAGCGCGACGAGCCAAGAAGCCTTTAGCAACATGCTCGCCCGGATGTCTGAGGTCGCTCAAGTGGCAGGGCCGGGCACAGGCTCAGGGCCAGGCGCCAGCGCTCTTACCGTCGCCAATGGGCATCCTCAAACCACCGCGGCACAGGCTTCGAACGGCTCAGTTCGGGGAAAGCCAGTCGAACTGCCAAAGATAGAACCAATCCGTCGCGAACTGCCAAAGGTCGGGCGTAATGATACTGTGACCATTCGCAAGGGACCGGAAGAGAAGACCCTCAAATTTAAAAAAGCCGAAGCCATGATCCAAAACGAGGGCTGGGCTCTAGTGCAAAAGTAGTGCAAAGCATGGGCATCTCGCCCATGATCGGTGTGCCCTTTGGAGCACTTCGCCTAAAGCTGCTCACATCAGCTTTTTTTTCGGTAGCTCCCAGGTCGCTTGCTCTTAGCTCGTCTCTTTAAAAAGAGTGGCAAGATTTTCTGTTCGATAAAGTCGAAGGCGGCGTGCAGCCCATCTGCTTCATAGACGCCGCCGATTTCGGCTTCCATTGAGGTGGGCTCACCAAGAGAGGCTAGAAATTGGTTCGAGGTTATCTGGATGAAGACCTCGGCGCGTTCTTTCGTGGAGATGCCCTTTTGCTTTAATATCCACTCACGCGCAAATAAGGCTAAGACAGCATCGCCAATCCAAGCTTTAGTCCTTTTGCCCTCTTCTGTCATGTAAAATAGGTATTCGAAGCGGCGATCGCTTCTATAAGTTTGGGACAAGTGGCGACCCACCCGAGATAGCTTCACTATTTTGCGAAGCAATAAGCGTGGGGTTTAAATTTTTTCGATAATACCGTCGGCTAGGCCGTATTTGATGGCTTCGTCCGCAGTCATGTAAAAATCACGATCGGTGTCCTTTTGGATCTTCTTAAGCGACTGGCCTGAGGAATCGGCGAGGATCGCGTTTAGCTCGTCGCGGAGGCGCTCCATTTCTTGGGCTTGGATGTGTATGTCGACGGCAACAGCAATCATCTGGCCAGAAATGAGTGGCTGGTGAATGAGTACCCGAGAGTGCGGGTAGAGAAAGCGCCTACCTTTATCCGCACCGCAGAGCAGAATCGAACCCATACTGGCAGCCATGCCAGTAACGACGACTTTGATCGGCGAGCTAATCAACCTCATTGTATCATACACGGCCATGCCAGCTGTGATGGAACCGCCAGGGGTGTTGATATAAAAAGTGATCTCCTTGCCTGGCGCATCCATTTCTAGGTAAAGGAGCTTCTCCGTGACATCGCGTGCGGACTTGTCGGACACCTCGCCCCAAAGAAAGACTTTACGCTCTTTGAGGAAGGTCTCTTGGATTTTGATGGATTTTTCTTCTTTGTCTTTCGACTTATTTTTATCGGCCATAGGGAATTTGTGTTATAATAAACTTAATGTCTTAAAAGAGCACAGCTAGCGTAGGTTTCAAGTCGGGACTGAAATGAATTAGCCTTCGATCTTGGCAACGCGGCGTTCGTGTCGGCCGCCTTCGAAGTCTGCGTCAAGCCAGATACCGACGATCTTTAGGGCTAAGACTTCCGAGACGGGACGGGCGCCCATAGAGATACAGTTGGCCTTATTATGAGTTTTGGTCGCATTCGCTGACCACTCATCCCAGCAGAGACCGCAGCGAACGCCTTTAACCTTGTTGGCTACCATAGCTTCGCCGTTGCCAGAGCCACCGAGCACGATCCCGCAGTCGGCTTGGCCGGAAGCAATTGCTTCTGCGGCGGGACGGATGAAGTCAGGGTAGTCACATGGTTCGTCGGAGTCACAACCGAAGTCGATGATGGTGTGCCCGCGTTGTTTTAAGAAAGCGATAATCGGTGCTTTAAGTGGAAAGCCCGCGTGGTCGGTGCCGATAGAAATGGTGAGGGGTTTAGCTGACATTGTGTGGAAGATAAAGCGGGAGATTTTGCCCAGAGCAATACGGAATCTTTTAATTTGCGCTAGCAGAGAGTCTATCCTTCGGCCGTCTCGCGCAAGCGCGTATGTCCGCGGACGAGTTCGAAAAGCATGATTGATATTGTAATTAGAATCATCCCAACGATGGCAACGCTAGCTGGGCTAGAGCGGCTGAGAATGGCATAGCCAATGAAAGGAGCGAGCGAGCCGCGCAGGCCAGTCAGTGCCATGTGGATGCTCATGTAGGACGAGGCTTTTTCTTCAGGCGCTATTTTAGTCACCCAGAGGCTCCAAAAGATTTTACCACCTCCAAACGCAAGGCCCTGGAGAGCCATTGCAAGACCGAGAACATATAGATTAGTCGTAAAAAAGAAGAATCCGATGCTGGCAAGGAAGAACAGGTTGAGCAGGTTGCGCGTTGTCACAAAATGGAGACGGTCGAAGAAGCGCCCCCACATACGGGTGCTAAGTATGCGAGCGACAGCCGGCACCACTAGCATGAGGACGGCAATCGTGGTATTGCTAGCGTTTACGCCGAACTTTGGATTAGCTAGATATTCTATGCGAACGGGGAGGGCGATAAGGTTGCCCACCCCGAGGAGCATCCAGCAACCAAGGATGAAGCCGAAGAAGCGATCTTTCCAAATCAGACTGAAGCTTTGCCAAGGGTTCCCTACATTATTGCGAGAGAGGGGACTGCTAGGAATTTTGACGCAAGCGACTGCCGAGATCCCGCAGACGACGACCATGATGGCGAAGATCCAGTGATAGGCTTCGATCTTAAGGTCAAGTAAGCGCCCCCCTATCACGGCGAAACCAATTGAAAAGAGCGCGGTCAAAATGAATGGCCAGGTCATGCGACTGCCCCTCTCCGCGCGAGTGTAGTTCTCCGTGTAGATTTGGAGCATAAGAGGTCCTTGCTGCACGGCAGCGACCTGACTTAAGACGGCAAAAAGCGTGAAAAAGAGGAGCGATTGAGCGATGCTTGCGCCTAACAGCAACAGGGTCGCTGCAGCCAAGACAAAAGTGCAGCTGAAGCTAGGGCGGGCATGGAAGCTGGCGGCTAGATAGAGCGTGATCGGCGTGAGTAGGAACCCAATGGGGGCGGCTCCCGCGATGAAGGACTTGTGCGTTTCACTCGCTTGGAAGTAGCGGATGGCGATGACAAGGGCGAAGGTCGCCCAGCCTGCTTCAAGGATACCCGCAAGCGGTGCACGTAGCAGGTCGTTGCGGTAGGTTGCAGTCGCTTTTTTTGCGGTGGTCATGCCAAGAAATAAGACTCCATTTGTCCTATACCCAACTCTGCATGCTCGAAAACGATGTAGCTCTCAAAACAACCGATTTTAATTCCATGCATTTTGAGGAAGAGAGTGCACTTATGGTGGGGTTCGCCGGCGATATCTGAGTCTTTTGCGACACTACTTGCTCCACTCCAGCATACGCTTGATCGGTGCATAAGCTTGAAGGCGGATGTCTTCGGGCATCTCGATTTGGGGCGACATATCGCGAAGGCAGTCGCGTAACTTTTCGATAGTATTCATCTTCATATAGCGGCAATCGTTGCACGCACAAGTATCCGTGGGGCCGGCGATGAAAGTCTTGTCTGGAATCTCGCGCTGGAGGCGATGGATCATGCCGGTCTCTGTCACAACGATGATTTTTTCGGCTGCACAATCCCGGCAGAAACCGATCATCTTCTCGGTACTGCAGACCTCGTCCGCATTATCGCGAACAGTTTCAGTGCACTCTGGATGTGCGACGATGAGGGCGTCGGGAAACTTTAACTTTAGGCGTTCGATAGCTTGCTGAGTAAAGAGCACATGGGCATAGCATGAACCTGGCCAGAGCTGCATGGCGCGGCCAGTCTGCTTACTAACCCACTGCCCGAGGTTTTGATCGGGTACGAAGAGTATGTCGCGATCTGCAGGCACCTTGCCGACGATTTTCATAGCGTTTCCGCTTGTGCAAATCACATCTGAGAGTGCTTTAACTGCAGCCGAGCAATTGATGTAGGCGACGACGTAAACATTGGGATGGGCCTCTTTGTAGGCGGCTAGCTTTTCGGCAGGGCAAGAGTCAGAGAGCGAGCAGCCTGCGTTCATCTCAGGGAGGAACACTGGCTTGTTCGGATTGACGATTTTAGCGGTTTCCGCCATAAAATGAACACCGCAGAAAACGATGCAATCGGTGTCGGCTTGCTCTGCCTTGTAGGCGAGTCCGAGTGAGTCACCCACATAGTCGGCCACGCGCTGGATCGCATCGATCTGGTAGTTGTGCGCGAGAATCAGTGCGTTACGTTCTTTCTTAAGAGTAAGCACTTCTTCTTGGATCGCAGTGAGTGGTGCTTCATCGCCCTGCTTTGGGGCGAAGACCATTGGTTCGTAGTTGAGAGTTGCGGTAGCCATGGCTGTTAGGTTATACGAAAGTCAGGCGCATCTGCGGCGAAGTCAAGCAGGCGAATAGGAGACAAAGTTTGCATCCCCCGTGGTTTTGCTTAGACATAATAAGTAAGCAATATATGGCCAACACCTCTCCTACCTATGGATCCTGTAACTGAGTCTCACAAGCCACTAATCGCCGTTGCAGGAGCTAGTGGCTTTGTCGGTTCTCATTTGCGTGATTTCCTTAAAGGCGATTATCTGTTTCGCGCACTCACACGCAGCGCCTCCGTGGCCGAACAAAGCCCCGATGCGACCAGTACGGAGTGGCGTGAGTGTGACCTTTATTCGCTCCCAAAAGTCACCAAAGCATTGGTTGGCTGTGATTGCGGTATTTACCTTGTGCACTCAATGGCACCTTCCAGCCGACTCGTGCAGGGTAGCTTTGAAGATACCGACTTATTGCTCGCGGATAATTTCATTCGGGCTGCCGAAGCGGCAGGTCTTAAGCACGTCGTTTACTTGAGCGGGCTTATCCCAAAAACGGGCGAGCCGCTGTCGCCACATCTCCGTAGTCGACTTGAAGTTGAAAACGTTCTGCGTTCTCGTTCGGTCAAAGTCACTGTATTGCGCGCGGGCTTGATTTTTGGCCCGGGTGGTTCCTCGTTCTCATTGCTGATTAACTTGGTTCGCAGACTCCCTGTCATGCTAATGCCGGCTTGGGGGCGCTCCAAGACTCAATCAATAGATATAGAGAATGTCTGCCAAGCTTTCAGGCTTTGCCTGCAAGAGGCTGAAATGGCGGGGGAGACTTACGATCTGGGTGGACACTGCGCCATGGCCTATAGCGAGATGATCAGTCAAACCGCCGACCTACTTGGCAAGCGCGCTCGCTTCTTTAATTTTCCTTACAATTGGTTTGGACTCTCAAAACACTGGGTCTCCGTGTTCGGCGGTGTACCGCCTGCCCTTGCGGGGCCATTGTTAGAAAGTCTGCAACACGACCTCGTAGCTCAGCCTAGCGCCTTGAGCGCACGGCTGAAAAATAAGTTTGTAAGTTTTGAGGCCTCTTTTCGCAAAAGCGTAGATGGCGAAGGGATGCCAAAGCCAAATCCGCGCAGTGCGACTCAAGCGTCGGATCGTAAGTTTATTAAACAAGCGCGCCGAGTGCGTTCGGTACAGCGCATGCCGCTTCCTGCCAATTGTAACGCACAAAAGATAGCCACGGAATATGGCGAATACCTCAGTCGCCGTTTCCGTGGACTGATCGACGCGACTAAGGATTCAGATGGCGTTGTGCGTTTGGCCACCCTCGGTGGGATCGTCCTTCTCGAACTCACACCTTCACCCTACTCGCAAGGGAGTGAGCGACGCTGCGCCTTTTACATATCAGGGGGTAAACTTTCGCGCGATGTCGATCCGCCTGGGCGATTAGAGTTTCGATTGTTTCCCAAGCAGGCTTGTTTGATCGCCTCCATCCATGGTTTCGCACCGACTCTCCCTTGGTGGATCTACGCGAATACGCAGGCGCGCATCCATTTAGCAGTGATGCGTGCTTTTGGCAGACATCTAGAGCGAAAGTCAGGACAAAGTAAGCTCTAATCCATGTTCGACGGAGTGAGACTTCAAGTTCATCGAAAAGCGAAAGCCATAGGCTAGGCTATTTTCAGTGTTTAACTGTCAAATTTGCTGTTTAATTGTCTTTTCTTATAACTTTAGCTTCTTTCGCCTTATGTTCCAACGACTATCGCAAGCCTTCTTAATCCTCACGGTTCTAGCGGCCGCTTTTTTTGGTACCCCCCCATGTCGCGGCTCGGACAAGGGGCATGGCATGTTTCCCGAGTGGTCAAAGAATACTGGCATCTACGAGGTCAACGTACGACAGTTCTCTGAAGAGGGAGGCTTTGCCCAGGTCACTGAATATTTGCCAGAAATTAAAGCCATGGGCATTGATCTCATTTGGATCATGCCGATCCACAAGATCGGGGAGAAAAACCGGAAGGGAAGCTTAGGTAGTTATTACTCGATTATGGACTACAAGTCGGTCAACCCCGAGTTTGGCTCAGAAGAGGATTTCCAAGAACTGGTCGACTGCGCTCATGAACTAGGCATGTATGTGATTCTGGATTGGGTGGCCAACCATACGGCCTGGGACCATCATTGGGCGCAGACGAACGCCGATTTTTACGAGAAGAACGAATCGGGCGAATTCATTCCCCCTGTAGCGGATTGGACAGATGTGATCGCGCTCGATTATGACAACACCGAGATGCGAATCGCCATGATTGATGCGCTAGAGTATTGGGTGAATGAGTTTAATATCGATGGTTATCGCTGTGACGTGGCCGAGGAAGTCCCCGCTAATTTTTGGAACGATGCCCGTGCCGCACTCAATCAAATTAAACCCGTCTTTATGCTGGCCGAAGGACAGCGACCTGCATTTCACGAAGAGGCCTTTGAAATGACTTACGCTTGGCACCAAATGGGAGAGATGCGAAAGCTTATGTCTGGTGAGATAAATGCCAAAAATCTCGCCGACTACGAAGCCTTCGAGCAAAACGAAAAATACCCCGATCATGCCATCCGAATGCGTTTTCTGAGTAATCATGATGAGAATAGCTGGCATGCTACCGTCGAACAAGATTACGGTCCCGCCGCGGGCGTATTACGTGCCTACACTTTTGCAGCACCCGGAATGCCGCTTATTTACAACGGCGAGGAAGCGGGACTTGACCGCATGCTTCTGTTTTTTGAGAAGGACGCCATTGATTGGCGCCCGCACCCTGAGCGCGATCACTTGACTCGTCTTTTTCAATGGAAAAAAGGCAATCAAGCCCTCTGGAACGGTGCTTATGGCGGGGACTTTGTTAACTTTGAAACCACTGCCGAGGAGCAAATTTGGGCATTCCATCGGAAGAAAAACGGCGACAAGATCGTAGCGATATTAAACCTCTCGCCAAAATCTGTGAGCTTCTCGATTAACGACCCAGCATTGGCGGGACAATATACAGATATCCTCACCGATCAATCGCACGAGTTAGATGCCAGGGAGAGCATGACGATTAACCCTTGGGGATATTGGTTACTGGAGTCTAAATAACCACGGATCTCGTCAGCGGGTTATTAAGGTTTTTTGCTGGGTTGCCCGAAGGCTTCGAACTTTTTTACTTTTTAAGCACAATGAGATCTGCCCGGCGATTTTGCGAAGACAGCTCTCTGGATAAACCACTAGTTGCTTCAAGACTGCCCTTGGAGAGTTTCTCTATGCGCTCTGGCGTGATGCCGAGTGTGTCAAGGTAGTCCCCAATGCTGTTCGCGCGGCGATCACCCAGTACAAGATTATACTCGCTGGTGCCGTGCCAGTCGCAGTGACCTTCAACTAGAAGGTGGTGTTCAGAGTTCTGCTCGAGATACTCGGCTGCTTGCTGAAGCTTTGATCGCTCTGAAGCGCCGACAGAGGAGGAGTCAAAGCCGAAGTAAATAGAAGGCAGCACGCCCCCAACCATAGTAAAGTCACCATACTTATCATTGCCGATATTATCTCCTCCATCACGCGCTTGGAGGCTCCCATCGAAAGGGTTCCCGTCAGGTATGAAATCCATATCACCAAGACTACCAAGGTCGTCGCTGTATTGAGATGGCGCTTGCTTGCTGCTGCAGCCGCTAAGGGCGAAAATTGGTAAAATCAGGGTAAGGAGGATCCGGGCAGTATTATTCATAATGATAGTATGTGGCAGTTTGATTTGTATCTCGCAAACATTTTCCTATCTCTATGAATAGTTTTTAATGCTCAGTTGTATTCTTCTATGACCACGCCCATCGTATTTCTGGTTGATAACGGTTCGCTCCGGCCGCAAGCCACCTTGCGCCTGCGTTGCTTAGCTGAAGGCTTAGCTAGGCGCGCGGGGTTGCGAGTTGAGGCAGTCAGTCTACTGCATTCGCATAAGATCGCTGCGGATAAAGTAAACGGTATTCCTGCTACTATCGTGAAACGTCGCCTTCGAGAATGCCTAGCGGCGGGACATCGCGAGTTTATCTGCCTGCCGCTATTTCTCGGGCCCAGCCTAGCCATTGCCGATTACCTGCCACAAGTCGTTGATGAATTGTCAGGTGAGTATCCCGGACTGAAGGTTCGGATTGCGTCTGTTCTTGCTGGTGAGGACCTCGACACCAGATCCTCGCCTTGCGCAGATGCTAGGAGATCAAGTTCGCGCTTTGCAGCCTTCACCAAGCATGAAGGTGGCACTTGTCGATCACGGAACCCCAATCATCGAAGTCAACCGTGTGCGAAACGCGGTGGCGCGGCAACTGGCAAGTGAACTAGGTACGCCCGTAGTATTGCCTTGTTCGATGGAGAGGCGAGAGGGCGGAGCCTACGCATTTAATGATCCGCTGCTAGAAAAGCTCGGGTCAGTCGAAGATTTCGCGGGCGGGCATCTAATTCTAGCTATGTTTTTTCTACTCCCTGGTCGCCATGCGGGGGAGGGAGGTGATGTGGATGAAATCTGCGAGGGCTTGATCGCAGAGGGCACCTTTGAGCAGATTCAAAATACGCCTCTTTTGGGGGAGCACCCCATGTTACTTGAGATCTTAGAAGATCGGTTGCGAGAGACATTATCGGGTAAGATCTAACATTGGGTAGTACCCACGTCGCTAGGCTCTTATGAGCCGATTGAGATCAAGCCATTGTTAATCGCATAGCGTGTCAGGCTGGCCACGTTGTGCAGGTCGAGCTTACGCATCAGGTTTGTGCGATGGTTCTCGGCGGTTTTGACGCTGATTTCGAGCCTTGTGGCGATTTCCCGCGTACTATGACTTTCGGCGATCAACTGGAGGATTTCACGTTCTCGCTTAGTCAAAATATTGACGCCCGAGTCGTTCGACTTAGGGTTGGCCATGGCCTCACGTAATAGCAGTGCGACCTCGGGCCCGAAGTAACTGCCACCGCTAGCCACGATCTCGATTCCCTTCCGCAGCTCGGAGAGCGGGGCAGATTTTTCTACAAACCCGTGCGCACCAGACTGCAGAAGCTCGCGCACAAGGCGGGGACTTTGGTAGCCGGAAAAGATTAAAATCTGCGTATTTGGCAGCTTTTCGCGAAAAACTCGTAAGATTTCGGTGCCGTTGAGATTGGGCAACATGACATCTAGGATTACAAAATCTGGCTTTTGTTCGAGGCAAGCCTCGCAGCCCGTCTGACCATCTCCACACTCGATGATAACATCAAAGTTATCTCTATCAATCACTGCCTGGCTAACCATCTCTCGGATGGCGGTTTGATCTTCAATTATAGCAACGGTCTTCATCGTAATCAGCAAATGTTCTTTCAATCATGGCGGGCTGGGCATCGCATATAAAGCTTTTAGTTTACAGAATATGAGGCCTCTTTGAGCTTCTCGATAGTGACTTTACTTATTTCGCAGTTTGCAGCTTTCAGTGCCATTAATACAGCGCCTGCCGCAGGGCTTAAAATCGGCTGAGTTATAATTGCATTTGGAATGCGAGTATTCAGTGCCGCTTCCAGCGAGTTAGAAAAATAAGTGTGCTGGAGAAGGCCACCTGCCAACAAAACTGCAGGCGACTTGATGCCTAATTGGCGGCTCGTAATAAATACGCAGCTGGAAAGGGCGCCCACACCCTCGGCCGCGATCGCAAGCGAAACTTCATCGCCCGTGCTGGCCAAATCGAGGATGATTGGAGCGAGTTGAGCGCGCTCGCTCCGCGACAGGCCTGAATCGTGGATGCGCGTCTTGAAGGCATCCATGTGCGCAATCTTTAAAAAATCCATCACAGCTTGTTTGAGAGGGCTCTCGGGGAGTCTGCCGTCAGTTTGGCGGACACACACTTGTAGCGCGCGTAAGCCGATCCAGCTCCCGCTACCCACATCGTCTATTAGATCTCCCCAGTCACCGCACTTTGCGCTACGACCATCGAAGGTCCGGCCGTAGCAGGCTGAGCCTGTTCCCGCGACCAGAACAATACCTGCGTTGCTCCCAAGCCCACCAACTAGGGCGATTTCCAGATCATGTCCGATCGTGCGGGTGGTTTGCTCGCTGAGAAGTTCCTTGGCAATCGCTTGGATCTTAGCCCTTGTCTTGGCCTCTCCCGCCCCAGCAATACCGAAGTGTGCGGCAAGGATATTTGAACAATCGATGGATCGAGTGGCTTGCTCGAACGCCTCCTGCAGATGCGCCTTTAATTCTACGGCGGAAGAGGTTCTTGGATTTGTTCCCCCGCTGAGACCTTTGCCGATAATTTGTCCATGGGTATCGCAGAGGAGTGCTCGAGTACGGCTGCCTCCGCCGTCAATGCCTAGAGCGTACACGTTAGGACCACTCGGGGGGATTTTGAAGTTCGGGACGAAGCACGCCGATGCATGGCAGTTGGCGGTAACGCTCGGCGAAGTCGAGGCCATATCCGACTACGAATTCGTCAGGGATACGGAAGCCTACAAAGTCAGCTTCGAAGTCGACACTACGGGTGGTCTTTTTATCGAGTAGCACGCATGTCTTTAGTGAGGCTGGCTGCATTGCTTTGAAGATTTCAACGACGTGCGAAAGAGTCCTACCCGAGTCGAGGATGTCGTCGATGATGAGCACATCAAGGCCTTTCAGGTCGAGGCGGATCTTATCAATGATCTCTGGCCTCTGCATAGACTTATCATCATCTCGATAGTTAGCGATACGTATGCAGTCGAGCTTCATTGAGATGTTGAGCTGACGGATGAGGTCTGCCACGAAGATGATGGCTCCGTTGATAATTGCAATTACCGCAACATCGCGCTCCTCGTAGGCTTCGTTGATTTCCTTACCCAGTTCAATTAGGCGCGCTTGAATCGAAGCCTCATCGACGATAATTTGGTCAATATCTTCGAGCGGGTTGTGAACAGGGTCGTCGTGTTGCATCAAAAGTGGTCTACTGAATTAGTGACAAATTTCAAGCCGCTACTGCAAGCTTCCTGCAAGGCGAGAACAAATCTAGTAATAGAAACGAAAAAGCCGAATACGCACATACGTATCCGGCTTTGAAAATTTAAACGACTGCGCTCTAGACCGTGCCGCAGATTGTCTTACCCGTAGAGCAGAGATCTTCGGCTGCTTGTATCAAACGATCTGCCATGTTCTTCTCGGCCTTTTTGAGGTAACCGCGCGGATCATAAACCTTCTTGTTGCCGACTTCCCCATCAATCTTGAGTACACCCTCGATGTTCTCGCAGATGTGAGTGACGACCGGGCGCGTGAATGCATATTGGGTATCAGTATCGATGTTCATCTTGACGACACCATACTCAAGGGTCTCGCGAATATCGCTAAGCTCGGAGCCAGAGCCGCCGTGGAATACAAGATCCATGAAGGCATCTGAACCGTGCTTATCGGTGACAGCTTTCTGTCCGTCGCGTAGAATCTTGGGCTGGAGCTTAACCGAGCCGGGCTTGTAAGCACCATGCACGTTACCGAAAGTCGCTGCGAAGATGAAGCGGCCGATGGGCTGAAGTGCTTCATACACTTCGACCATATCTTCAGGTGTCGTGTAGAGTTTTTCGATGGGAAGGCCGGACGTATCGTGGCCGTCTTCTTCGCCACCTACGCAGCCAGCTTCGACTTCAAGGATGATGTCGAGCTCTGCGCACTCTTTGAGTAGTTCTTTAGAGATCTTTAAGTTCTCATCAAGTTCGACAACAGAGCCATCGAACATGTGTGATTGAAAGAGAGGGCCCTTGCCTTCGGCGATACGTTTGCGCGATGCCTCGAGGAGTGGTTTGAGAAAGCCGTCGACCTTTTCTGGGTGGCAGTGGTCTGTATGGAGAGCGACGAGGACATCGTGCTTTTCGGCGAGAACGTGCGTCGCTTCTGCGAGTACTATCGCTCCAAAGGCAGCGTCATTGACGTTCAGGCCAGATGCGAACTGGCCGCCTCCAGTGGAAACTTGGATGATGCCGTCAGATTTCGAGTCGGCAAAAGCCTTGAGCGCGGCATTAATTGTAGTGATCGAAGTCACATTGACGGCCGGATAGGCGTAGTTGCCCTTTTGGGCGGCGTCGAGCATCGCTTCGTATTGTGTTGGTGTGGCTACTGGCATTTTTAATTAATTTGAGTTATCTATCTTTCGATTTAAGCAAGCGCTCCAAAAGAAGCAACTTAGCGAACAATAAGTTAAATCGGCTACCGATTGTTTTTCAACCTTCTTATTGCACATAGATTTTTGGGTTTTGCTATGCGTGCTCGCCAAGGAAGTCCAATTCGAAACTCTTGGGTTTTGGGCGAGGATACAGGAACGCCCCCCCCCCCCCATATTTTTCGATGCATCGTCTTGCGCTTGACCGGAACTAAGCCTTCTCTGGCATTGTGGATTTTAAAATAAAAAGCGACTACACTCCGCAGGGCGACCAACCGGCAGCAATTCGGCAGCTCGTCGAGTCTATCCGTGCGGGTAATCGCTGCCAGACGCTGCTAGGCGTCACTGGCTCGGGTAAAACCTTTTCGATGGCCAACGTCATTCAGGAGCTGCAGCGTCCAGCGCTCATTATTTCGCACAATAAGACACTGGCCGCTCAGCTTTACTCCGAGTTTAAAGCCTTCTTCCCCGACAACGCGGTCGAATACTTTGTTAGTTACTACGATTACTATCAGCCTGAGGCATACATTCCGCAGACAGATACTTATATCGAAAAAGACTCTTCCATCAACGAAGAGATCGAGCGACTTCGTATCTCTGCCTCGTCTTCATTGATTAGCCGAAACGATGTCATCGTCATCGCAAGCGTGTCCTGCATCTATGGTATCGGTTCACCCGAAGACTTTAAGGCTATGATGATACCCCTCCGTAGCGGCCTCGAATTGTCGCGCGACGATTTTCTAGAAAATCTCGTTACGATCCTCTATAATCGCAACGACATCGATTTTAAGCGTGGCACCTTCCGAGTGCGAGGCGATGTGGTGGATATTTATCCGGCCTACATGGAGTCCGCCATTCGCGTTGAGTTCTGGGGCGACGAATTGGAAAGCATCCGAGAGCTAGATCCTCTGACAGGTGAGACAGGCGCGGCACTGGAGATGTTTGATTTATATCCAGCCACCCAATACGTCACGCCCAAGGATAAGATCGACACTGCAATTGGAGGCATTCGAAAAGAACTCGACGAACGCATTGCCCATTTTGAGTCGCAGAACATGTTGCTCGAAGCGCAACGCATACGCATGCGCACTGAGTATGATATCGAGCTGCTCCAAGAGATGGGCTTTTGCACCGGCATCGAAAATTACTCCCGCTACCTTTCGGGACGTAAGCTTGGCGAGCGCCCCTTCTGTTTGATTGATTTTTTCCCGAAGGATGCTCTTCTTTTTGTCGATGAGAGCCACGTGACACTACCACAAGTTCGCGCTATGTACAACGGTGACAGGGCACGCAAAGAGCGCCTCGTCGACTTCGGCTTTCGCTTACCATCGGCCATGGATAACCGTCCCCAAAAAGAAGAAGAGT
>ERZ1048068.769-NODE-769-length-27185-cov-9.071286_pt1 | contig 27185 bp, 19 predicted proteins | sample MGYA00383098_ERZ1048068 | MGnify/ENA primary metagenome ERZ1048068 (study PRJEB29581, sample SAMEA5548368) | metagenome | biome: marine; feature: coastal; material: water | depth 1 m | study: Short-term variability in the microbial, nano- and picoplankton dynamics... | reverse complement strand
AAAGCTCAAAGCCAGAGACTTCGAACCCATTGTAATTAGACATAGTACCCGAGAGCACCACATCGGTTGGTTGTGTAATGCTATAAGTTGCATTGATATCACAGCTGCCTGTACTGTCGGTTACCACAACAGTGTAATCACCCGGTGCCAAAGCGTTTAAGTCAGGACTGTTGATGGTCGATAAGTCTGTACCATTGGAAGCGGTCCAGCTATAGGTGTATGGTGGTGTTCCACCACTAATAACAAGATTAATGGTTCCGTCATCAGCACCAAAACAACTGATGCCAAAACCGTTAAAGTCAGACACGGTTTCACTTGCAAAAGCAAGCCCACTCGCCGGCTGACTGATGATAATATTAGTTACCACCACACTATTTCCATTCGCATCGTTCACGGTAGCGGTGTAATCACCAGCGGCAAGGTTTTCAAATCGGTATAGCAGTGCATTGGTATTGGTTGTTTCAACAACAGCTCCTGCCAGACTAAGGGTATAGTCATAAGGTCCGATTGATCCTTGTGTGATGTCAATTTGAATGACGCCTGTGCTATCGCCAAAACAGTCTACATTTTGATGTTGTGCAATGGCTTCAGATACAACTAGTTCGTTGGGTTCGGTGAGGGTGAAGGAGAGCGTCTCAGGACAACCATTAGCGTCTGTTACGACAACGGTATAGGTGCCAGCAGTGAGTCCACTAGGGTCTTCAAGTGTTTCTTGCCCCGCCGGTATGACACCGTCGGCTGTTGACCATAAATAATCATATGCTTGGGAGTCAATACCTCCCAGTACAGTAAGATCAATACTACCATCGGAAAGCTCAAAGCCAGAGACTTCGAACCCATTGTAATTAGACATAGTACCCGAGAGTACAATATCGTCAGGCTGGGTAATCGTGTAGATTTCAGTTAAAGTACAAGAGCCCGTACCGTCTGTGATGACAACTTGATATCTTCCAACTCCTATCCCCGAAAGGCTATTTGTAGTCTCCTGTCCTACCGGTATTGGAGATGCAGATGGAGAGGTCCATTGATAGGTGTAGTAAGGATTTCCACTACCATCGATAAATGGTGTTCCGCCACTAACAGAAATACTTAAATCTGCGTCTATTTCCCCAAAACAACTAATATTAAAACCATTAAAATCAGTTGTTGTCGCAGTTGCAGTAATCGGTGCGCTGGGCTGTACTATTGTTTGTGTTGCAGAAGTAAAACTACAATTGTTTGCGTCTGTAACAGTAACGGTATACGAACCAGCAGGTAAATTCTCAAATTGTTGTGTTAGTTGTGTTGTAGCTTCAGAAGCGGTGTATCCAGAAGGAATGTTGGTACCTGTCAATACATAGGTATAGGTAATGCCGTCAACAGAACCACTGTTGTCAATAGTTGTTTGAATGGCACCTAATGAACCATCAAAACACGAATTATCTTGTGTAACGATAGCCGTGCCATCAAGTATCCTAGGCGCTATTAAGCTTAAGCTTGCTGATGTAGAGCAGTTGTTATCATCTGTTAATGTCAAAGTGTAATCTCCAGCTGTTAGTCCAGTTAGGTTCTGGTTTGATGTTTGTCCTGCTGGAACAACACCACCGTTTGATGCAGACCATTGGTAGGTAAACGGCCCAGTTCCGCCACTTGGCGTAATATTGATAAATCCATCACTGTTGCCATTACAGCTTATGTTGATAGTACTTCCTGACCCTGAATCAAAAGATGAAACAGTTGGGGATATTTGCAGAAGGTTTGGCTCTGTAACACTATATGACTGGTTGATTTCACAGCCGTTGTCATCGGAAATGGTAACGTCATAAATTCCTGGAGGTAATCCAGTTAATGAGGCAGTTGTTTCCTCACCAGCTTGAATGGTTCCAGTTGAAGTAGTCCAGTCAAAATAGTATGGGCCTGTGCCTCCAGTCGGGTTCAACAATATACTCCCATCACTATTGTTATAACATGTAACATTACTTAACGTTGCTGTTGCGGTAAGCTGTGTGGGTTGGGTAACTGTGGCAGAGGCTGTTGAGGCACATCCAGCATCACCTGTGGCACTATTGGCGTCTGTTATGGAAAAGGTGTAGTTTCCAGCAATAAGTCCGCTAAAGCTAAAGCTACCACCATCCGTATTCACATTTACAGATGCTCCTGATATGTTATTAGTTATGGTGTATGGTGCAGTTCCTCCAGAAATAGTTCCGTCGATAACGCCATTAGCATCATTAAAGCAGGCAAGTGCAAAATCGTTAATGGTATGAACGATGGCTTGTGGCTCGGAGATGGTTTGATCAACTTCTGTTATAATGGACGCGCAGCTATTGGTGTCTGTAACGGTAAGTGAATAGGCTGCAGCCGATAGTCCAGAAAAGGTGTATAGATTGCCATTAATATTGTTGGGAGTCAAACTAGTACCATTCAATGAAAAAGTATATCCTGGAGTACCACCACTAACTTGTACTGTAAGGCTTCCATCGTTACCGCCATTACATGAAACATCAATAAAAGAAGCTAGCCCAAGGTTTAATTGTACGGGTTCTAAAATTGTATATGTTTCATTATACTGACAACCATTATCATCTAAAATGGTAACTTGGTAGTCTCCAGCAGCTAAACCAGATAATAAAGCTGATGTTTCCTGCCCTGTAGGAATAAGTCCTCCAGCCGATGCAATCCAAGAAAAAGTATAAGGCGCAGTTCCTCCAGTGGCGGTAACCTCAATTGTTCCATCATCTGAACCAAAACACAGGCTATCCGATGTGCTAGCCGTAGCCGTAAGCATGGTAGGTTCGGTAATATCTGCGGATGCTGTTGCGATACATCCGGCACCACCACTACTGCTTTTTGCATCCGTAATGCTAAATGTATAGTTATCCGCAACTAGCGATGAAAAGTTAAATGTTCCTCCATCAAATGAAACGGTTTGAGATTCAGCTGTTTGATCATTTATAATGATGTAAGGAGCTGTTCCACCAGTAATGGTACCTGAAACTACCCCGTCAGAATCTCCAAAACAGTTTAATTCAAAATCATTGATGGTGATGTTTATTGGATCAGGCTCATTTATAATTTGTACAATTCCTGATGGTGCAGCCGTACATTGATTGTCGTCTTCTACTGAAATTACATACGTACCTGCAGTTAGGTTTGAAAAAGAATACAAGTCCCCATTTTTTATGGGAGTTATTGTAACACCATTTATACTAAAGGAATAGGGTGGGGTGCCTTCTATAACTTCAACAACAATAACACCATCATCACCGCCGTTACAAGAGACTTCGGTTGATGTGTTGTAACTGAGTAAAAGTTGATTGGGTTGCGTGACGGTGTAAGTATTGGTGTATTGACAGTTGTTGTCATCTGTTATGGTAACTTGATAGTCTCCTGGAGATAGGTTTGTCAATAGATTGTTTGCTCCTTGTCCAGTTGGTATTCCGCCTCCGTTGGAAGCAGCCCAAGAAATATTGTAAGGGGGTGTGCCTCCAGTAGGGGTTATTTGAATGTTTCCATCATCTGCCCCAAAACAGTTAACATCATTTACAATAGCATCTGTATCTAGAACAATCAACTCATCTGGTTCTTCTATGATGACTTCATAGTTAACGATACACGAAGTGGTCCGTGTAGGGTCAAAGTCAAAATTGCCCAAGAAAATATTGTTGAGTGGTTCTTCAAAAAACGTTAGTTGGTAGGTGCCTGCTGCGAGGTTGGCTAAGTTTATGTTTTGACCGTCACCAATATCATAATAAACACCATCTGATGTATTAAGTGACGGGAAACTACCAAGTTCAACATCGCTGCTTGTGGTGCTGTTGGTTAGCTTAAACTTATAATCTGCACCCCAACCGCCACTTACTGAAAATGACATGCTACCGGTATCGCCAAAACATAAAGGGTCTATTTTGGATGTGGTTACGAAAATGTCATCAGGAGCATCAATGACAACTTCTTTTGTTCCAGTACAACCAAAAAGATCTTCCCACTCAAAAGTATAAGTTCCAACATTAAGGTTTTCAAATAAAATAAACGTCTCACCCTGTGCTGTCTCTCCGGGGTTGGGAGGGGTTGTGCTGCTTACGGAGTTGCCACCACTGTCATAAAGCGTATATGAATAAGGACTAGTCCCGTTGTCAAAATACAACAGCATTGCTCCAGAGTTTGGATCGTTGTCACAAATAAGCCCAGAAAACAAATCTCTTGCGACAAGGTCAAAAGAATTATTTAAAACATATTCGCCAGAAATAACTTCCCCTGTAGCCGTGTTTGTAACCAGAACTCTATACTCACCCGGCGCAATGTTATTAATTGTTCGAAATGTTTGCCCGTTAAGAAGTACAAAGTTGCCAGTTCCGTCGTTTTTATACCATTGATAGGTAGCGTTTTCTACGTTTACGGAAACTTCAATGTATGCCATACACGCATTCACAACTACTTGGGTAATGGTAAATTCGTCGTTTTGTGCATGAACAGGCTGAGGCGAAGCTATGGACAATAGCAATACGATCCCTAACAATGAATATTTTCTTTTCAATTTGATTTTATCTAATTCAATACTATCTCATTATGTATAATAGCATTCTACTCCTTATTGCGTTCCATGGCATTTTAACAAATGTACAATTTAAATAAATCAGAAATATAATTTAAAGTTTAACTTACACTTGTTATGCAATTTCTAGAATAATTATCAAAATTCAAGCCACAAAACCAAATACATAATTTTTAACTAAATATTTAAATAAAATTGTTTGTTTCCACGCTTTTAAATTTATTCTTTGCTAAAAATATTAAGTAATACTTCCATATAACGTTATTATTTTAATATAGTTTTCATTGGCAGAAAAATAAGATACTTTTGCACTGAAAAACCAACTCCTTGCGTTTAAGCTTTTTTCTTATTTTATTTTGTGTTTTTACTATGAATGCGCAAAGCTTAGTAGTAAAAGGCAGGGTCTTTTCTGACGGAGTCCCATTGGCCGACGCCAACGTTTATTTCAATAAAACTGCAATGGGCGTAACTACCAACCAAAAAGGCGCCTTTTCCATTTTAACGGATAAAAAGAGTCCTAGACTCACCATTTCATACATCGGACATAAAACCAAAACAATTATAATTTCCAATGGCAAATACGATTTAGGAATCATTGAATTAGTTTCAGACGACTCGCTTGAAGAAGTTGTTGTTTCAGGCACACTCAAACCCGTTTCAAAACTTGACAGTCCTGTTCCTGTTGAGGTTTATGGCAAGACTTTTTTTAGAGCTAACCCAACAGTTTCTGTTTTTGAGGCACTAGAAAATGTAAACGGCATTCGGCCACAGCTCAATTGCAACGTATGTAATACGGGTGATATTCACATTAATGGTCAAGAAGGAAGTTACACCATGGTGCTTATTGATGGTCTTCCTATAGTAAGTGGCTTGTCAACTGTTTATGGCCTTTCGGGAATCCCCCAATCTTTAATTGAGCGCGTTGAAATTGTTAAAGGACCTGCGTCCACACTCTACGGATCGGAAGCCATTGGTGGTGTGATTAATTTAATAACCAAACTTCCCGAAAATACGCCTAAGTTTTCGATAGACACTTTCTTTTCTGGTTGGGGAGAGGCAAATACGGATTTAGGATATAAATACCGTCTGTCTGATCGTTCATCTGGATTGTTGGGCATAAATTATTACAACTACAGCAACCCCATTGACAACAATGGAGATGGCTTTACTGATTTGACGATACAAGATCGCTTGTCGATTTTCAATAAGTTTACATTTGACGATAAATTGTCATTGGCCATGCGGTTTGTTTATGAAGACCGTTGGGGCGGTCAAATGAATTGGTCGTCAAAATACAGAGGCGGGGACCAAGTTTATGGCGAAAGTATTTACACGGCTAGAATAGAAGCATTTGGAAACTACGAATTTAACAGCAACTTGTCTTTGCAGTTTAGCTTTAATGACCACAACCAAAATTCAGTTTATGGCACTACTCTTTTTAACGCCAAACAATCTATTGGCTTTGGTCAAATGATTTGGAATAAAACCCTCCAAAAAAACGATCTCCTTATTGGGCTTGCTTACAGATACACATATTATGATGATGATACGTCAGCAGTGTACAATAACAATGCTGGTGTCACCCATTTGCCGAGTGTTTTTGTTCAAAACGAAACTAAAATAGACACGTATAATACCTTGCTTTTAGGCCTTAGATACGATCACAATTCCATCCATGGAAATATCCTTACTCCGAGAGTCAACTACAAGATTAACAACCTTGACAAGAGTGCTATTTTTAGACTGAGTGCAGGGACAGGGTATCGTGTTGCTCAAGTATTTACAGAAGATCATGCTGCCTTGACAGGCGCTAGGGAAGTGGTTTTTGCTGATGAATTGGACCCTGAAAAATCATGGAATGTAAACCTGAACTATGTCAAAAAGTTTTACTTAAAACAAGGTGCGATTTTTGATATTGATTTCAGCCTATTTCACACTGTTTTTTCAAATAAGATTATCCCTGATTATGACACAAATCCAAATAAAATTATTTACGATAATTTGGATGGCTCATCTATTTCGACAGGGGTATCATTAAACGCAAACCTTGTCAACCAAAATGGTGTTCGTATAAATCTAGGGGCTACTTACATAGACACTTATACGGAAGTCGGCGGCGTTAAAACCCAGCCTTATTTAACGGAGCGTTTTCAAGGGGTATGGAAAATGGCGAAAAAGTGGTATGCAAGTAACCTGACCTTTGACTTGACTGGTACAACTACAGGTCCACTTAAACTGCCCACACTTGGTGCACTAGACCCAAGACCCATATTTTCTGAGACGTTTAATATTGTTAATATTCAGCTCACTAAAAATTGGGGAGGCACCTTTGAAACTTTTGGGGGAGTTAAAAATATTTTAAACTTCACACCCCCAGTAAATAGTATCTCACGTGCTTTTGACCCATTTGATAAGCAAGTAGCTTTTGATGCTTCTGGAAATGTATTGCAGACGGCTAATAATCCTTATGCCTTAACTTTTGACCCCTCCTATGTTTATGCTTCCAACCAGGGCATTCGTCTTTTTGTAGGAGTACGCTGGAAGCAATTTTAAGCACGATTTTTTAATTGGTTTAGTATAGATAATTTTAACATATCTACTTTTTTAGAATAAACTATTTGTTATACAAAAATGAATATTTGAAATAGTTTTAAATAGCTCATTAACGCATATTTGTTGGGCACATATTAATTTGCGATGAGATTAAGTATTACAATCATCCTACTGTTACTGCTGTTTGCTTTAGCAAACGCTCAGGTTAACCCCAATTTCATTGTTATTTTAGTGGATGACCAAGGGTGGAACGGTACTTCTGTTCAAATGTTCGATGACGAACCGTTATCCAAAAGTGACTATCATCAAACACCAAACATTGAAAAACTCGCCAGTTCAGGGATGCGCTTTTCATCGGCTTATGCCAGTGCGCCTGTCTGTTCGCCCTCGCGTTACAGCATTCAGTTTGGGCAAACACCTGCACGTCTTGGTATGATCCGCGTTGGGATGAGCACCAAGCATATCAACCATAACACAGCCCTCACCATTCCGAAGTTATTGAAACAAATCAATCCAAACTACAAAACGGCACACTTTGGCAAATGGGGTATAGACGTAAATCCAGCGGTACTTGGGTATGACGAAAGCGACGGCATTACGGGAAACAAAGATGGCGGCTTTGACCATAAAAATAACAGAAATCAATGGAGGAACAACGTCAGCAAAGACCCTAAAAAGATTTTCAGCACAACCAAAAAAGCTATTGACTTTGTTGAAAGACAGGCAAATTCCAATACCCCATTCTATTTGCAAGTATCGCATTATGCTGTGCATTCTGACATTATGGTTCGTGCGGAAACCTTAGAAAAATACAAAGCCTTGCCGAAAGGTAAATACCAAAAAAATGCTGGGTTTGCTGCCATGACTGAAGACTTGGACAGCGGGGTTGGCTTATTGCTAGACAAAGTAAAAGCTCTGGGGCTTGATAAAAATACCTATGTCATCTACACATCCGATAACGGAGCTGTTCCTGTTATGCCACCAAAGTCACACTATACTAAAGGGACCAACACTCCTTTGAGCAGGGGTAAATGGGATGCTATGGAAGGCGGTATTAGGGTACCGTTTATTATAAGTGGACCTAGAATTAAGCGTGGTGCTGCCAGTCAAACGCCCATTAGTTTCTCTGATGTTTTACCTACTGTAGTAGATTTGGCAGGTACCGAATTGCCATTGATGGATGATTTAGATGGGGGTAGCTTTAAGCAATTGCTTTTTAGAAGAGGTAGGGGGAAAGTTAAACGCAATACCAATGCACTCATTTTTCACGTGCCTTACGAAAACGGTATAGCACTCAAAAGGCCACATTCTGCGATCGTAATAGATCGTTTTAAGTTGATTAAGTTCTATGACAACAATGAGATTAAATTATTTGATTTAGATGTTGATTATGAAGAAAATAATGATGTAGCCCTTATGCATCCTGAAAAAGCAAAAATGCTTGAGTTGGCACTTGAAACGTATTTAAAAGAAGTCAAAGCACCCAAATGGAAGCCGGGAATTAGTTGGAAGAAAAAAACGCTAGAGCAGTTTAACTCCTACCACTAGTTTTTTTGTATTGAATTGATTTTCAGTAGATTTAAACATTTATAGGCAGTTTTGACAATAGTTTCATTAATTAAAAAATGTAATCATGATTAAAAAACACATGCTAATATTTGCTCTAACACTCTCTGTAACTGCTGTTTTTGCACAAGATATCGCTGCAGAAAGAGCTGCTGAACTCACCAATGAAATGGCTCAAGTACTGTCATTAAGTGAAGAAGATAAAGCCAAAGTTTACGAGATTCAGTTTAATCGTTTTAAAGCCACGATGGAGATCAGAACAAAATATGCTGATGATGCCAATGCGAGAAAAGCAGCGCTTCGTAAAGTATATGACAAACTCCACGGTAAGTTAAAAGGTACTATTGGGTCTGATAAAATGAAAGCTTGGGGAAAATATAAGCGTAATTATTAAAAATCGTTTTTGTTTTCCATTTTAATTAAACCTATGAAGCTGTTTAACGTTTTTATTCTCGTAGCTCTTACTGCAACAATCACAGGTTCTAAACCATGTAAGCCAACAGACAAATACAATGTGTTGTTTATTGTTGCTGATGATTTGAATTGTGCCCTTGGTGCCTATGGCGACCCTTTGGCCAAAACGCCAAATATTGACCGGCTTGCAAAAGAGGGCTTGCTCTTCACGGATGCCCACGTGCAATATCCGCTTTGTGGCCCTTCTAGGGTTTCTTTTATGACGGGCCTATATCCTGGCCAAACTAAATCCAAAGCTCTCCGTTTGTATGTAAGACAAACCATTCCAGACGTTGTCACATTGGGACAGAAATTTAGAAGAGAAAATTACCACTCGGTAAGGGTTGGTAAAATTTACCATTACCACAATCCAAGGGATATTGGAACAGCAGGACATGATGATTCCTTTAGTTGGGATCGAACCGTAAATCCATACGGTCGTGACAAAAAAGAGGAATATAAGCTTAAAGGACTAAAAGAAGTATTGGACGGAGGTACTTTAAGTTGGCTTGAAGCTGATGGTACCGACCAAGAGCAAACCGATGGCATAGGAGCAACAGAAACCATGGCTTTTCTTGATGAATTTGCCGCGAGTGGTGAAAATTTCTTTTTGGCATATGGGCTCTATAGACCGCATGTTCCTTTTGTTGCGCCAAAGACCTATTTTGACATGTATGATATTGATGATTTTTCCGTTCCAGAAAGCTCAGAAGCCTATTTACAAACTCTTCCTAAACCTGCCGCGAAATCTCTTCGTGCTAAAAAAGAACAACTTAATTTAGATCCAGAATTGGCTAAAAAAATAAAACATGCTTATTATGCCACTACCAGTTTTGTGGATGCTCAAGTGGGGCGCGTTTTAGACAAGCTTAAAGAAACAGGTCTTGATAAAAACACCATAGTTGTATTTACTTCAGACCACGGTTATCACCTTGGAGAGCATGGGCATTGGCAGAAGCAAACGCTTTTTAATGATGCCACTAGAGTTCCTTTGATTTTTGCTGGGCCTGGAATAAAAAGCAATAAGGGGAATGTTGACGTTCCTGTTGAACTCGTTGATATATACCCTACGCTTATGGATATGATGCAAATGCAGACGCCTCAATTTGTGCAAGGTAAAAGCTTAGTGCCTTATTTTGATGGCGCTCGAGAGCCTATTAGAAAAAATGCATTGACCGAGTTACGGGTTTATACCCCCACAGGATGGGGCAAAGGCTACACCATCAAAACGCAGCGCTATCGTCTTACGCAATGGCAGTACAAAGGACGTATGCACTATGAATTATACGACCATAAATTTGATGCAGCAGAACTAAACAATATAGCCGATAAGGCAGGCTATGCTGCTGTTCAGGACTCTTTAACGCACGTAATACAAGACCGTATTGCAGCAGCCAAAGAAACTCCCGATGGCCTTGGATTGCAAATTGATTTTGCCAAGCCTTGGCGGGAACCTAAGCGTATATTTCCTAGAGCCAAATAAAAGGCTTTGATTTTTATGATTATGTTGTTATATAATTTTAAATAATTAAGTGTTATGAAAAAACTACTCGTTTTATCTTTCCTGTTTTTACTGCATTGTGAAGAAATAAGCACAGAGAGCACCATTCAAAAACCAAATGTTTTATTGTTTTATATGGACGACTTACGTCCTGAACTAAGTAGTTATGGGGTAGCACAAATTCAATCCCCAAATATTGATGCATTGGCAGCAAAAGGGGTGAAGTTTACAAATGCCTATTGCAATATACCCGTTTGTGGGGCATCACGTGCCAGTATGCTAACAGGGATGCTGCCCACAAAAGACAGGTTTTTAGACTACAATACTTTTGCAGAAAATGAAACACCCGACGCAATAAGTCTTCCGCAATTATTTAAAAAAAATGGATATACAACCATTTCAAACGGTAAAATCTACCATCATTTAGATGACAGGGAAACAGACTGGGATGAGGTTTGGCGTCCGTATGCATTTGATGATAATGACACCGGCTTGGCACCAACCGATTATTGGCAATCGCTTTGGAAAGATTATCATAATCCAGAAAATATAGTAACCTATAAAAAGTCAGACAGAGGCCCAGCGTATGAAAGTGTGGAGGTTACAGACTCCACCTATATTGACGGCTTGATGACGGAAAAAATCATTAGGGATATTAAAAAGCTAAAGCAAAAAGGCGCTCCTTTCTTTTTGACGGCTGGCTTTATAAGCCCGCATTTACCTTTCAATGCCCCAACAAAATACTGGGATTTATACGACAGAAATAACATTAAACAGCCTGAAAACTACAACTATACGCCAGTTGGCGCTCCAAAAATGAGCATTAGCAATTGGCCAGAAATGCGATCTTATTCCAACATTCCCAAACGTGGTCAAGTTTCAGACAGTATAGCAATAGATTTAATTCATGGCTACTATGCCACGATTTCTTACTCAGACGCTTTGATTGGTAAAATAGTAGATGCGCTCAAGGAACAAGGGCTTGATAAGAATACCATTGTTGTTTTGGTTTCTGACCACGGCTATAATTTGCAGGAGCACACCCAATGGGCAAAATTTACCAATTACAATACCTCAACCCAAGTACCATTGATTATTTACAATCCGCTTGCCAAAGCCGCAGGATCAACAGATGCGCTAACGGCATTGGTGGATATTTACCCTACGCTGGCTGAAATTTGTGGTCTTAAGCCACCTGTTGATCAATTGGATGGAACGAGTTTGGTAGCTGTTATGTCCAACCCAAAATTAGAAGGTAAAAAGCATGTTTTCATTAAAAGGGGTAAAGGATTTACACTGAAGACAAAAGACTTTAGTTACACCGAGTTTATAAGGCCAACGGATAATACAACCGTTGCTTCCATGCTCTACGATCACCGAGACAATAAGGACGAAAACGTCAATGTTGTAAACCAAAAGGAATTTGCAGACGTGGTATTGGAGCTAAAGACCACGCTGCATACGGCTTATCAAAAAAACATAACAGGAGATCTGTAAAAATAAACTAACTAAATAGCCACTTTTTAAGTAAAAAAAGATGAATAAATAGGGCGATACGTGTACATGATATCCTATCAATATCCGTATATTTATTCAAGATTTTTCTATGAATTTCAATTGTTTGCGTTTTTATGCTGTTCTCTGTCTGACACTTTGTATTAATTCTAGTTTTGGACAAGTACTTAAGTTAGATATTCCAGAGAATAACGGCATGTCTTCTGAGCGATTATCAAATATCAATACTATTTTTTCTGACTATGTGACGGAAGGAAAATTACCGGGTGCCGTTGTTTTAGCTGCTAGAAATGGAAAGATTGTATATCATCAGGCCATCGGCATGAGCGATATGGAGCAAAAAACCCCCATGCAAACCGATAATATCTTTAGAATTGCCTCTCAGACAAAGGCAATCGTTAGTGTTGGTATCATGATGTTGCAAGAAGAAGGAAAAATTCTGTTATCTGACAACTTATCAAAATACATCCCTGAATTTGAACACACAAAGGTTGCATTAGCACTCTCAAAGCAGCGAAAAAAGGGAAAAATGAATGCCCACAAAATTGTAAAGGCCAAGCGACAAATTCGAATCCGAGATTTGTTGACTCATACTTCTGGAATTGGCTATGGCTATGGGCCAGCCAAAAAAAAATGGGAGAAAGCTGGAATTCAAGGCTGGTATTTTGCGCATAGGGGTGAGCCTATTCTTGAAACAGTCAAGAGGATGGCAAAACTACCCATGGATGCCCACCCTGGAGAACGTTATGTCTATGGATATAGCACCGATATCCTTGGCGCTGTAATTGAGGTTGTTTCGGGCCAGCCACTGGACGTCTTTCTAAAAGAACGCATATTGGATCCCTTAGGTATGTTAGATACACATTTTTATTTACCTGAGTCAAAGGCTTCAAGACTGAGCGTTGTCTATAGCCAATGTGACAACAAACTTTTAAGAGCTGCCGAAGATGGCGCACCCCAATTTAAATGGGATGACAAAGAAAAATGTACGGGAAACAATCAAACGCAGGGGCATTATTTAAACGGTCCACGGATGAGCTTTTCGGGTGGCGCAGGCTTATTAAGCACCTCTGCCGATTATGCTATTTTTCTTCAAATGATGCTAAACAATGGTGTGTATGATGGCACGCGAATATTATCAAGGAAATCTGTTGAACTCATGACCGCCAACCATTTGGATGGCGATCATTACAAAGGCATAAAGTTCCTATGGGATTCGGGTGTTGGTTTTGGATTAGGATTTTCCGTTACAACAGATGCAGGTGATCGCGGTGTACTAGGTAGTGAAGGAGAATACGGATGGGGTGGCGCTTACCACTCATCTTATTGGGTAGACCCCAACGAAAACCTAGTTGTGGTGTACTTTACACAAGTTACGCCTATCAATTTAGACGACCACCAAAAACTACGAAATTTGATTTACCAGGCTATAGTAGACTAGAAATTTAAATCGTTTTTAAGAAAAGTTATTCTTTAAAATCCAAGGGCGCTCATTGTATACTTTGATGACAAACTCTCCAAAGAGTGTATTTGCCCAAGCAAACCAAGAACGGCTAAAATTATACGCATCATCTTTATGAAATGATTCGTGCATAAAGCCTGTATCGGCATGAGTTTTTTTAAGCATTTGTAAACACATTTTGATTTCATTCTCATCTTCCGAGGTAATACCCCGAAGAATAATTCCCATTGGCCAAATGTTTTCCCTCCCTGTGTGTGGGCTTGACTGTCCCTCTGCTGCTTTACCTCTAAGAAACCAAGGGTTACTGTCGCTAATTAAAAACTTCCTTGTGTTTTTATAAATGCGATCTTTTGGAGAATGCCCTCCTATATATCACTTATGTAACAGACAGTTCCTCAAAGCCTGCGGATTATGTAGACCCTATTAACGCATCTAACAATATAGCTGCAATGAGTACTATTACTGTTGCTTGGGTCGCAAGTGCTTCAAACGAGGAAAAATTGGAGCGAATTATTACACAAAAATGGATAGCTATGTTCCCAGATGGTCAAGAAGCTTGGTCTGAATTTAGAAGAACAGGATATCCGAAGATTTACCCTGTTGTAAGTAACCAAAGTGGCGGCACAATTGACACAAATATTCAAATTAGAAGAATTCCATTTGTAGATAGCGAGAAATCAACGAATGATCCTGGTGTCAAGGCAGCAAGGTCATTACTAAAAGGCCCAGACCATGGTGGGACTCGATTATGGTGGGACACAGGAGGACCAAATTTTTAATATTTAACAATGAGTTAAGTAATTAAGCAACAAAACTATGGTGGGCCAAATAGGTACTCTCTAGTACTTTTTTTCATATGTTAATTTTGGAGGCCTGTGAAAGCAGGCCTTTTTTATTGATGTATTGTGTTTTGGGTGCCAAGGTTAAAAGTAACATTGAAAAAACAATTAAACATTGCTAAAAATATCACGCTTGTCTATGCTTGATGAACTTTGTTTTTTGCTGCTTTTTTCATATTTATTCTTAAGTTTACTAACTAGGTGATTGACATGATACGCACATTATCTAAAACAACAACTTCTTATTTTTAATACATGAAATCAACACAATCCAATAAAACAGCCATTGCCATTATCGCAGGCTTATTTTTTATTTTTGGTTTTATCACTTGGGTGAATGGGGCATTGATTCCTTTTATGAAAACCATTAATGAGTTAACCGAAGCACAGTCTTATTTGGTAGCCTCAGCCTCTTATATATCTTTTGTGGTTATGGCATTGCCAGCATCTTATCTATTACGTAAAATAGGCTACAGGAAAGGCATGTCCATTGGACTGTTCCTTATGGCAGCTGGTGCTTTGGTATTTATTCCTGCAGCCGAAGCCAGAACCTATTGGATGTTTTTGGCGGGTATATTTATTCAAGGAACAGGCATGACCGTATTGCAAACTGCTGCCAATCCCTATATTACGATTTTGGGACCCATTGAAAGTGGTGCCAAACGCATTGCCATTATGGGAATAGCCAATAAGGTGGCGGGCGCACTGGGTTCTGTTATTTTTGGTGCCATTCTCTTAAACGGAATTGATGAGGTCAAAAATGTTATAAGTCAAGTTTCTGCTGAAGAAAAAGCATCGCTTTTAGACCAAATGGCCGATAGTGTTTTTGTGCCTTACTTGGTCATGGCAGCTGTTTTATTTGTGCTGGGATTGTTGATGCGCCGCGCGCCACTTCCTCACGTGGAAGCTGAAGCTAGTGCAGAAGAGGAAACGCAATCTGGAGGTAAAAAAACCATTTTTCAATACCCACACCTTTGGTTTGGGATGCTTACCCTATTTGTATATGTTGGTGCTGAGGTGATAGCCGGAGATACCATTATCGCATATGGACTTGCCCTTGGCATATCGGCTGTAAAAGCCAAGTTCTTTACCACCTTTACGCTGATGGCGATGGTGGCTACTTATGCATTAGGCGTTGTATTGATACCAAAATATTTAAGTCAAAAGAAGGCCTTGCAAATCAGTGCTGTGATTGGGCTTGTTTTGAGTTTTTGTATCATTAGCACTACTGGATTTACATCAGTTCTTTTTGTGGCAGCATTAGGTATTGCCAATGCACTGGTTTGGCCTGCGGTATGGCCGTTGACTTTAGACGGTCTTGGCAAACACACCAAAACGGCTGCGGCCTTGCTTATCATGGCCATTTCGGGGGGTGCCATTATTCCACCATTATACGGACGACTCGTTGATAGTGGAAAAGAAACGCTTATCGATTCGGGGCTTGAAACTGCAGATGCATTGGCACTGGCAGCAAAGGAGAGTTATTATATCCTTATTCCCTGTTATGCCATTATTTTTGTTTTTGCCGTATGGGGACAACGACTTAAGAAATAAATTTTAACTTTAACGCATGAAAAATAACACTTACTGGAAAAAAAATATCCAGTATATCAGCATTCTACTCACCATTTGGTTTATTGTCTCTTTTGGCTGCGGGATTTTATTTGTAGAACAATTAAATACGATACAAATAGGGGGTTTTAAACTCGGGTTTTGGTTTGCGCAACAAGGTTCCATTTTTGGGTTTGTGATTATCATCTTTACTTATATATACCTCATGAATCGTTTGGATAATAAATTAAATAAAGACAACTAGATGGAACTTCAATATTGGATTTGGATTGCTGTTGGATTGAGTTTTTCACTATACATAGGTATAGCAATTTGGTCGCGTGCCGGCTCAACAAAAGAATTTTATGTAGCAGGGGGTGGGGTGCATCCCATTGCCAACGGTATGGCAACGGCAGCCGACTGGATGTCGGCAGCTTCGTTTATTTCCATGGCGGGTATTATATCGTTTAGTGGCTATGACGGCTCGGTATACCTTATGGGTTGGACGGGCGGCTATGTGCTGCTGGCACTGCTCTTAGCACCTTATTTGCGAAAGTTTGGCAAGTTTACGGTGCCTGACTTTATAGGAGATCGGTACTATTCCAACACCGCACGTTCTGTAGCTGTGTTTTGTGCGCTTATAGTTTCCTTTACTTATATCGCTGGGCAGATGCGCGGCGTAGGTGTGGTATTTTCAAGATACCTAGAGGTGGATATCGTTACGGGTGTACTTATAGGTATGGGAATTGTATTGTTTTACGCCGTACTGGGAGGTATGAAAGGCATTACCTATACTCAAGTGGCACAATACTGCGTACTCATTTTTGCATTTATGGTACCCGCAATTTACATCTCATTCCTAGTGACTGGTAATGTTGTACCACAATTTGGTTTTGGTGCTACTGATGCTGAGGGGGTTTATCTTTTGGATAAACTTGATGGGTTGCATAAGGAATTGGGCTTCCATGAATATACTTCTGGCAGCAAATCGATGTTTGATGTCTTTTGCATTACCATGGCGCTTATGGTGGGAACAGCAGGACTGCCACACGTAATCGTACGCTTTTTTACCGTTAAAAAGGTAAGCGATGCACGAAAGTCCGCTGGGTGGGCACTGTTGTTTATCGCCATCCTCTATACTACCGCACCTGCCATCGCCGTATTTTCGAGAACAAACCTTATTGAGACCGTAAGTGAAAAACCGTACGAGCAAATGCCGTATTGGTTTGAAAAATGGGAAACCACAGGACTGCTTGGCTTTACAGACAAAAACGAAGATGGTCTGATTCAATACACGGCCGAACCCACAACCAACGAGTTGACGGTAGATGCAGACATTATGGTGCTTGCCAACCCGGAGATCGCACAGCTCCCTAATTGGGTGATTGCCTTGCTAGCAGCAGGTGCACTGGCAGCAGCACTATCCACTGCAGCGGGACTCCTACTGGTCATCTCTTCAGCAGTATCTCATGATCTACTCAAAAAAATGGTCATGCCCAATATCTCCGACAAAGGAGAACTAATCGCTGCGCGTATCGCTGCAACAGGAGCGGTATGTCTTGCGGGTTATTTTGGAATCAACCCACCTGGCTTTGTAGCAGCAACGGTTGCCTTGGCATTTGGTCTGGCAGCTTCATCGTTCTTTCCAGCCATACTATTGGGAATATTCTCCAAACGCATCAACAAAGAAGGTGCCATTAGCGGAATGCTTGTGGGGGTAACACTAATGCTATTTTATATGCTCAAGTTCAAGTTTGGGTGGTTTGGTGGAGGTGAAAAAGCAGACTGGTGGTTTGGCATTTCACCTGAAGGTTTTGGGACAGTAGCTATGGTTGCGAACTTTGTTGTTACCCTTATCGTTAGCAGCAGGACTCCTGCACCATCCAAAGAAATTCAACATCTGGTAGAAAATATCAGAAAGCCTTAGATGTTGAGTTGAGTGGATTTTTTACGTCCCAATTTGAAGTTCAGAGTTTAATACATCAATTTAAACTAAAACAGGCATCGCAAGTTCCTTTAAATAAAATTTGTGATGAAATAACTTCTCGGTTAGGGATGGTTGGGTGCTGAATTTTTATACTTAAGCAATCAATTTTACCACAATCAATACATTCAAAGTGGGGGTGCATATCAGTGTGTTTTGACTTTGTGCAATTTTTGCAACTGGCATACCATTTAATTCCATTATTTCCTAAAAATGAATGCAAAACACCATCCTCTTCTAGTTTTTCTAAAATTCGATAAATGGTCGTTTTATTCAATTTTGAATTGAGCTTTTTTATTAGTTCAATTACTGAAATGGCACTTGCTTGACTTTGAAACTCATTTAGTACCAATTTCAATGATTTTGTTTTTCTAACTACTCCCATATTATATTTTATTGCAACTAAGTTGCAATAACAAATATACATGTTTAAGTTTGCAAAAATAAATAAGCAGCAAATTGAAATTAATCAAATACTTAAATATTAATTCTGACACTTTTGGGATAAACATGGGGATAAATATAATAGAGGGAAAGGGTTTATGTTATTTGTAGATGGCAAATTAATGTCTCACAAAGAAACTATAGAAAAAATAAAACTTAGTTATTAAGCCATAAATTTTTAAAGTCGTGAACCTGAATGATTTAAAATGTTATTTTTTTAGGAATTATTAAAGTGTTTTTTCTAAATAATAACGCAAAATACAGTGTAATCCTCTCATGAATTAATATTTTTGAAATAAATGAATCACTTTAACAAAGTATAGTTCATTTACAGTTAATTTAAAGTAATTAAAAAACAACATTAAGATGAATTTGAATCCTTTTAAAATTAATTATATACCCGTTTTCATTATTGTAATTTTTTGTTCAATTACGTCTTTTAAAAACTCAAAAACCATGGCTATTCCAACTATAGAAAAAAAGCATTTCGGTAAAACAATTGACGGTACAAATGTCGATCAGTATATTCTATCAAATAAAAAAGGCATGGAAATCAGTATAATAACATATGGTGGAATCATTACCTCATGGACGGCTGCAGATAAAAATGGAGATTATAAGGATATTGTATTGGGATACAACACTCTTGCTGAATACGAAGCTGAAACGCCGTATTTTGGCGCCTTAATTGGTCGTTATGGTAATCGTATTGCCAAGGGGAAGTTTGCTATAGATGGAGAAACGTATACACTTGCAGTGAACAATGGTGTGAATCATCTTCACGGTGGTTTAAAAGGGTTTGATAAAGTAGTATGGGATGCAAAAACTATTGTCAACGATTCGATGGCCTCTTTAGAGTTAAGCTATTTAAGCAAAGACATGGAAGAGGGCTACCCTGGAAACTTAGAAACAAAAGTGGCATACACCTTAAATAATAAAGATGAACTGAGTGTAAAGTATGAAGCGAAAACGGATAAACCAACGATTGTAAACCTGACCCAACATTCTTATTTCAACCTTACAGCAGACTTCAATCAGCCTATTTTAAACCATGAGCTTGTTATCAACGCAGATTTATTTTTGCCTGTGGATAGCACCCTAATTCCTACGGGTGAGTTTAGAAAGGTGGCTAAAACACCTTTTGATTTTAGATTTCCAAAGGTAATTGGAAAACAAATTAATGCAGAAAACACTCAAATAAAAAACGGCTTAGGGTATGACCACTGTTGGGTGCTAAATGACCAAGAAAAGGGAGTTCGTTTTGTAGCCTCTGCATATGAACCAGCTTCTGGAAGATTACTTGAGGTTTTTTCTGATGAACCGGGTATTCAGTTTTATTCGGGAAACTTTTTAGATGGCACACTACCAAGTAAGAATGAAGGTACATACCAACATCGAACAGGGTTTTGTTTAGAGACTCAGCACTACCCGGATACTCCTAACCAAAAAGATTTTCCTTCAGTAAGACTTAATCCTGGAGAAAGTTATCAATCTCAGACTGTATTTAGATTTTCTGCCAAATAAATATAGAGTAGTAAATTTACATACTAGAAAATGATGAAGCTGGTAAACCCTCGCTGTTAAAGAGGGTCCCTACAAACCAATTTTTCCATCCATATCTAACATGAGCTGGCCTCATTACTTTTTTAGAAGAAACTATAATTTTATCATTTGAAATTACAGCTTTAGCAAAATGAAAAACGCCGTCATTTCCTGCTACTTCAAAACCAGTAAGTGGCCCATCAGACACTAGTCCATCGACTACATGATCAAATGAAACTTCAATCCGCGATCCTTTTCTAACGTGACGTTTATACAGCGGCCCATTAGCTATAACATCAAAATTATATTCATTTTTAAGGGCATGAAGGGATAATCTTTCTCCAACGTCTTTTTTATTCTCAGGATGAATGTCATATTCTTCTCCAATATCTAATAAAACCGCCATTCCAGTACTTTTTGTTGTTTCTAATACTTTTGTTTGCGCATCTCTTAAACTTTGAGAACTGAGATTTTCTTCATAAATAAAAGGAGCTATTTGTGCGTAATAAAAAGGCAAATCAACACCCCAAGCCGATCTCCAGTCATCAATCATGCCCGAAAACAAATTCGTGTACTCATGAAAATTACCTACATTGGATTCACCTTGATACCATATTACTCCTCTTATGCCATAAGGCATTACTGGTGTTAGCATGCACTCATACAAAGCGGAAAATCCGTTAGGTGAATTAAAGGGAGTGATTTTTGAAATATCTATTCTTTTCTCCTCATCAAGCTTATATAATTCGTCATTATTGTAATTGTGAACTATTATATTACTTCCATTTGAAATAAAACCATGATGTTTGAATTTAAAACTTTCAAATGGAACCTTGATTTGACCATCCTCATTGTATAATTTAATTGGGCTATTAAATCCACCACCACCTCCAGTATCGGTTACTCTTATGGCAATTATATTTCGCCCTTTTTTTAAAATATTTTTGGGGATGGTATATTTTCTTTCTTGGTTCCAACCAAAGGTATTTCCAATTAATTTGCCATTAAAATACGTTTGGTCGCTGTCATCTATACCTTTTTCAACTTGTAAAATGTAGTCTTTTGAAAGATCAGAAATATTAATAGAGGTTCTAAACCAATAAATCCCATCAGACAATAAACGATCTGACTCATTGAAAACGGCTTCAAACCTACCATCGCATTTTAACCCATTATAATTATTTAGACTTGGATTCCAGAAATCCCATAAACTATCATCATATTCATCGTTTATAAATGATCTATCATTTAAATCAAGATCTTCCCATCCTTTGGATAGTTTATTCCATATTTCTTTTTCTTCACTCCAATCAGGTACATTAAACATTTGATACCCATATTTTTCATTTATAGAGGCTGCTATTGAATCATTTTGTTTTTTTAAAAAATCTTGGTAACCTAGAAAACTGTAATCATTTGGGATAAGATCTTTTGTTTCGTCCAAGGAGTTTAACTTTTGTGGACTCATCCAAGCTTCTACTCTTGTCCCTCCCCAGCTTGTATTGACAATCCCAATCGGCATGTCCAATTTATTATGAAGGTTTTTTGCAAAATAGTATGCTGTTGCGCTAAAACTTCCTGTATTTTCAGGGTTTGCCGATAGCCATTTTCTAAATTTTATGCTCTCGCCAGTTAAATCCTGAGGCACTGAAAACATACGAATCATATCATTGGCAGAGTTTTTTATTTCCTCATCTTGGTTAATTACACACCCATCACATTGATTCATGAACCACTGCATGTTGGATTGACCAGATGCCAACCAAACTTCACCTATAAGAATGTCATTGATTTCAATAGTAGAATTTCCATCTGAAACCATAAATGACAGACTTTCTGTGTTCATGCTTTTATTGTAAGCAGGAGTTGGAAGTTGAAGGTCCCAGCTTCCCGAATCATTAGTCTGGGTGATAACTTGTTCACCCCAAGATGAGGTAAGTGTTATTTTTGAAAAAGGGGCAGAATTCCCCCAAATAGCGTTAGATTGAGCTTGCTGTAATACCATTTTATTTGAAAAAATAGGAGCAAGAGAAAATTCTGTTTTTGGAGAATTACAACTTATGATTGAAATTAAGATTAAAAGAAAAATAGATGAATAAGTTTTCATATCAAAAATTTAAATGTACTATATATACAATCTCATTAAAGTAATCCCTTGCTTTAAAAAAAAATAAATCAATAAAAAAGTAAGGGTTTTTGTTTCATTCATTGTAATAATACAATTAAACCTTAAAACAATGGACTTTCAAAGAAATAAAATATCTTTTTTCATTACTTTTTTTATAGTATTTACTTTAAATGCACAAGAATTTAGTGTAGTCTCACCAAACACCAATATTAATGTTGATCTTGAAATTACAAACAAATCATGTCTAACAATAAATTATAAAGGAAAAAAAATAATTGATGAAATTTGTATTAACGTCAAGACAACTGATAAGAGAAATTTTGGTTTAAACCCAAAAGTTTTAAGTACAAACTCAATTACTGTAAAAGAAAATATCAAATTAGACATTCCTAATAAAGATAAAGTAATTGAATCTGAATTTAATCAGCTAACTGTAAAATTTGACCAAGAAAACGAGCTAATCAGGTGGCCATGTATACGGTTTTTGAGTCCCCACTTCAAATGATGTGTGATTCCCCGACCTTGTATAAAAAAGAACAAGAAACAGTTGATTTTATTACGCAAATTCCTACTGTTTGGGATGAGACAGTCGTACTGGAAGCTGCTGTCTCAGATTATATTGTACTGGCAAGAAGAAGTGGAGAAAATTGGTACCTTGGGGCAATGACAGATTAGGAGCCAAGAGATTTTGATATTAATCTCTCCTTTTTAAATAAAAATACTAACTACTCCGTTCAAATCTTCAAAGACGGAATTAATGCAGATCGCAATGCGATGGATTACAAAGTAGATCAGAAATCAATGAGCAGTACCACACCTCTTAAAATTCAAATGTCTAGCGGTGGAGGGTTTTCTGCTATTTTCACTAAAAACTAATTCTAAATTAATTACCTTTAATAAAATAATGGTTAAGTCACAATCCGACATTATAGTAAAATCCCCCGGACGCATCAACCTGATTGGCGAGCACATTGATTACAATGGCGGGCATGTACTGCCCGCAGCGATTGATAGAAAAGTCACCATGTGGTTTAGAAAAAAGGACAATAGCCTTTGTCGGGTCAACTCTGAAGATGAGGGTGCGTTTACTTTTGATATTAAAGAACCTTTACAAATCAGCGACACCCATTGGGAGAACTATGTCTTGGGTGTTGTCGATGGGGTTGTAAAAGCCCGTCCTGGTCAGCTGGGAGGTTTTGATTGTGTAATTTCAAGCGAACTGCCTATTGGGGCAGGTATCAGCTCATCGGCCGCGCTGGAGTGTGGGGTTGCCAAAGGCTTAAATGATTTGTTTGATTTGGGGCTTTCCAATTTGGAGCTTATTGAGATCTCGCGCATGGCAGAGCACAACTTTGTAGGTACCAAATGTGGAGTCATGGATCAGTTTGCGGTTACGATGGGTAAACGTAAAAAGCTATTACTTCTCAACTGCGAGACCCTAGACTACAAACTCATCGATGCAGAGTTTGCGCCTTATAAGATATTACTGCTGAACACCAATGTGTCGCATAACCTAGCCACAAGTGAGTACAACACCAGACGTGAGGAATGCGAACAAGCCCTTGCTGTCATTCAAAAAGACCATCCGCAGTATGCGTTTTTAGCAGATGTACCTGAGTCGATAATAGAGGATTACAAGCAAAAACTGTCTGGAAAAGTCTATCAGCGGGCACTTTTTGTGTCTCGTGAAAACGCCAGAACCTTAAAAGCTGCTGAGCTTATCCAAAAAGGAGACATTAAGGGATTTGGGTCTCTTATGTACCAAACCCACGAAGGGCTATCTAAAAACTATGAAGTAAGCTGCTCTGAACTCGATTTTTTAGTGGATTTATCTAAAGAAATTCCACAGGTAGTTGGTAGCCGTATGATGGGTGGCGGCTTTGGCGGATGCACCATTAACCTTGTGGAAGAGGGCTTTGTCAATGAGTTTATGGATTTGGCAAGCAACGCCTACAAACAACAATTTGATATTAACCTGACCTCAATATTGGTCGCTACCTCTAATGGCGTAGAAACGATAAAATCTGAATAACAGATGGATTTTAACAACACCCCACATCGTAGAAAAAACATCCTCACTGGTGAATGGGTGCTGGTATCCCCTCACCGCACCAAACGCCCATGGCAGGGTAAAAAAGACAAGCCCCAAGAAGTGGAACGTTTAGAATACGATCCCAACTGCTATTTATGTCCGGGCAACGAACGCGCAGGAGGCGCTAAAAATCCAGACTACACAGGCACATACAGCTTTCAAAACGATTTTGCAGCGCTTCTTGAAGGCCTAGAAGAAACTTTTAAAGAGGGACTGCTAGAAGCCGAAAGCGAATCCGGAATCTGCAAAGTGATTTGCTATTCTCCTAATCACAGTCTAACGCTGCCGCTTATGGAGGTTGGTGATATTATTGAGGTAATAAACCTTTGGCAAAAGGAATACACTGACCTTGGGAGTGACCCAAACATCAACCACGTACAGATCTTTGAGAACAAAGGGGCGATTATGGGCTGTTCCAACCCACACCCGCATGGACAGATATGGGCACAGCGTTCCATTCCACAGGAAGTTGAGAAAAAGGTGGTGCGCCAAAAAAACTATTGGGGCCAAAACAACAGCAGTTTATTGGGCGATTATTTACAACAAGAACTTAACGCCAAAGAACGCATCGTATTAGAAAACGAAAGCTTTGTAGCCCTGGTTCCTTATTGGGCAGTATGGCCATTTGAGACCATGATTATACCCAAAAGACATATTACCTCTATTCTAGAACTATCACAGCAAGAAGTAGCGGATTATGCAAGTATCCTAAAAGCACTCACCACTAGATACGACAACCTTTTTGAAACCTCATTTCCGTATTCTGCAGGGATACACCAAGCGCCTACAGACGGCAAGGACAACAGCCATTGGCATATGCATATGTCGTTTTATCCGCCACTATTGCGCTCAGCCGAGGTTAAGAAATTTATGGTGGGTTATGAGATGTTTGCCAACCCCCAACGTGACATCACCGCCGAGCAAGCCGCACAACGACTTAGAGATTGTACAACCACACACTATTCAAACAACAAAACATAAACAAAACCATTAAAAACCAAACCAAATGGATTTTTCAACAATAGACATTACCATATTTGCGCTTTATGCTGTACTTATTCTATCCATCGGGCTCTTTGTATCTCGCCAAAAAAAGGGGGAGACCAAAAGCGCGGAAGATTACTTTTTAGCAGGTAAATCATTGCCTTGGTGGGCAATTGGCGCCTCGCTCATTGCCGCCAACATCTCAGCCGAGCAGTTTATCGGGATGTCTGGATCGGGCTTTGCACTTGGACTTGCCATTGCCTCCTATGAATGGATGGCCGCCATCACACTACTTGTGGTTGGAAAATACTTTTTGCCGATTTTTATTGAAAAGGGACTTTATACGATTCCAGAGTTTATCGAAAAACGATACAGCACTAACCTGAAAACCATATTGGCTGTTTTTTGGATTGCACTCTTTGTGTTTGTAAACCTCACAACCGTACTCTTTTTAGGGGGTAAAGCACTGGATACCATTATTGGAGCAGGAGACGGTGGCATATTGCTTAACAGCATCATAGGACTCGGTCTGTTTGCAGCGGCTTATTCCCTTTGGGGCGGACTGGCAGCTGTGGCTTGGACTGATGTGGTGCAAGTAGTACTGCTTATCATTGGCGGTCTACTCATGGCCTACTTTGCCCTTGCCAACGTCACGGACTCGGGCAGTGTTTTTGATGGACTTCGGTATGTCTATGAAAAAGCACCAGAACGCTTTTCTATGATATTGTCTAAAGGAGAAATCATCACCCCCAACGGAAGAGACGCTTGGTGGGATTTGCCTGGTCTAGCGGTACTCATAGGCGGTATGTGGGTTGCGAACCTCTACTACTGGGGCTTTAACCAATACATCATCCAAAGAACACTGGCAGCTAAAAGCCTAAAAGAAGGTCAAAAAGGAATTGTGTTTGCAGCTTTTCTAAAGCTCATTATCCCTGTGATTGTGGTACTTCCGGGCATCATCGCCTATGTGATGAACCTAGACCCAGAGACAGGCACCCTAAACATGGGAATGCTAAGCAGTGAGGGCTTTTTAGGAACCGCTGGCAATGTGGCCAATGACAACGCCGCACCTTGGCTGATTAAAAACTTTATCCCAGTAGGACTTAAAGGTCTTATTTTGGCAGCACTAGCCGCAGCGATCGTCTCCTCACTAGCTTCGATGATTAACTCCACATCCACCATATTTACCATGGACATCTACAAGTCGATGTTCAATAAAAATGCCAACGACAAGCAAATGGTGAAAGTAGGACGCCTTACAGGACTAGTTGCCCTTATCATCGCTATGCTGATTGCACCGCAGCTGGGCAGTCTGGGGCAGGTGTTCCAGTTTATTCAAGAATATACAGGGGTTGTAAGTCCAGGTATATTGGCGGTGTTCCTCATGGGACTGTTTTATAAAAAAGCCACCAACAACGCAGCCATTTGGGGTGTGATATTGTCCATTCCGATAGCGATGTACTTTAAAGTGGCACCCAACGGCTGGAGCGATGCGGCCATGTTTGTGAACATTCCGTTTATGCACCAGATGATGCTGACGTGTATCGGAACAATACTCGTAATTGCAGGCATCAGCAAACTTGAGGGCAATCAGGATGATCCAAAAGGCATCGTGCTTACCAAAAAACTCTTTGCCACAGACAAAACCTTTAATGTAGCTGCCTTTGGGGTATTGCTTATTACAGCGCTTTTGTATGCGTTGTTTTGGTAAGAGTACAGAATTGATTCCAAAATAAAAACTCCTTGATTTCTCAAGGAGTTTCTTTGTAGAGCATACAGAAAAAATATCGAACTCACTTACGGAAAGCTTAGCTCAATTTTCACGACTATTTGGGAATTAATATTTCTTCTAGTTTATAATTTTTTAAATTTTAAGTATTAATTCAAAATTAACAGCAAATTAATGGATGTTAATTTACTTAGCTTTAATAAATATTTTAAAAAATAAAATCACTTAAAATCATTAAAGTGGCCAACTCTGGAAACCAAAAATTAATATATCAAAAACAAAACAATTGGATTGGTGTTTTATTACTC
>ERZ1048068.765-NODE-765-length-27242-cov-7.280060_pt1 | contig 27242 bp, 22 predicted proteins | sample MGYA00383098_ERZ1048068 | MGnify/ENA primary metagenome ERZ1048068 (study PRJEB29581, sample SAMEA5548368) | metagenome | biome: marine; feature: coastal; material: water | depth 1 m | study: Short-term variability in the microbial, nano- and picoplankton dynamics... | reverse complement strand
TGTTGTTGTGATAAAATCCTCGGTAAATCTTCTTTTTTTAGATTTCCGCAACAAAACAAAAACGATGCATTTTTATAGTTTTTTACTATAAAATGAGCCAATTCTAGTGAATTTTGACTCATTTTGACCACTTTCTGCCCATTTTTGATTAAAAGTGACTTTGTCTTTTCACCTACGCAAAATATTTTTTTGCCAATACATTTTTCTTTTTCTTTTGAAGAAAAAACGGCTTCCACAGCGTTTTGACTTGTAAAAATCCAATTTTCATAACCGGAAGGAATTGAAAAAGACAGGGGTTTTGTTTCAATAAAATTGGCTTGAATCAAAGAAATATTTGCTTGAATCAATCGGTCCCGATGGGCTTCAGATAAAATTTTTGTCGATAAAACACGATGTGTTTGCATAGGGTTTGTCTCGATTATATTTGTTCCAAAATTCGTTGTCCACCGCTAGATAGTATTTCCTCGGCATACAGTTTTCCAAGGGCTTTGTCTTGGATAGGCGCAGTTTTTTCAATAACTACAGTGTCTTTTCCATTGGGGTGAGAAATGTTTCCTGTAAAGTGAATTTCGTCGTTTGTAATGTGCGCCAATGCGCCAATGGGAGCCGAACAACCGCCTTGAAGTGTTCGTAAAAAATTGCGTTCTATTTGAACACATTGGGCAGTTTTTTGGTGATTGATTTTTGAAAGTAACTTACAAAGTTCGGGATTTTCATTTTTGGCAACCACCATTATAGCTCCTTGCGCTGGAGCAGGAGTCATCCAGGGTAAATCGACACTGTTTTTAGGAACAATATTCAGTCGTTCGAGTCCTGCTTTTGCAAAAATAGCACCGTCCCAGTTGTTTGTTTTGAGTTTTTGAAGACGTGTATTCACATTGCCTCGCAACACTACAATTTGATGGTGTGGGTATTTGCAAAGCCATTGGGCTTTTCGGCGAAGACTGCTTGTGGCAATCGTAAGCGACTTTGAAAAATCAAGTTCAGAAGTTTTAAACACCAAAAGATCCAATGGACTTTCTCTTTCCAAAACAGCTGCTTGAACCAGTCCTTTGGGAAGCTGTGTGGGGACATCCTTCATGCTATGCACAGCAATATCAATACGATGGTTTAGTAAGGCAGTGTCCAGCACTTTGGTAAAAACACCCACAACGCCCATTTCGTATAGCGGTTTGATTTGATTTTTGTCGCCTTCGGATTTTAGAGGAACCAAAACAGATTCCAGTCCTAACGAGGTTATTTTTTTTTGAACATGAGTGGCTTGCCATAAAGCCAGTTCACTGTCACGAGTTCCTATGCGGATCGGACTACTCATCGGGATTAAGTTTAAAGACTTCTTGAATCATTGTCAAACGATCGTTTGATTCATCGTGATCTTTAAGGTGGTTGGCGACTTGATTGGTAATTTTTTGAATCAAATGATTGGAAACCAACAACACTTGTTCCTCGTCGAAGTTTTTTATTTTTTTGCGTTGAGAAGCAATTTCGTTGTCTTGAATTCGAATTAATTTATTTTTCAATGCCTTGATTGTTGGAACAAATTTGCGAGTAGTCAACCATTGATCAAATTCGCTTCGTACCTCTTGAATAATTTCTTGCGCTTGGGGAATGTATTGTTTTCTTCGATGAAGGGTTTGGTCTGTAATTTTTGACAGATGATCGAGGTGTACTAAAGAAATTTGATCGTGCTCCAATACATTTTCATCTACATTTTTTGGAATTGACAAGTCCAATATTAACAAAGGTTTGTTGGTGTGAATGAGGTCTTTGGTAATGGTTGGGTTTGCTGCACCGGTAGCTACAATCAAGATGTCTGTAGTATGAATTTCGGCGGTTAGATCAGCAAAATCTTTTACTTGCAAATGAAATTTGCCAGCAATATTTTCAGCATTTTTCCGAGTTCTGTTAATCAGTGTGATGTGCTTATTTTCGGTGTGCTTTACAAGATTTTCACAAGTGTTTCTACCAATTTTACCCATTCCAAATAACAAAATATTTTTGGAAGGTACATCCTCTACGTTATCCAAAATATAGCGTACAGATGCAAACGAAACTGAAGTAACTCCCGAAGATATTTCGGTCTCGTTTTTAATTCGCTTGCTTGCCTGTATTACCGAATTAACTAGCCGCTCCATAAAAGGATTGGTCAGCTTCATTTTTTTCGAACGATAAAAACTTTTTTTAAGTTGAGCAATTATTTCAAAGTCGCCAAGTATTTGGCTGTCTAGCCCCGTTCCTACATTAAAAATATGATCAACAGCTTGAGCATTTTTGAACACATATCCAATGTCTTCAAATTCCTTGCGAGTGCCTTCTGAATGGTTGCAAAGTAGCGCAATTAACGTACGAGCATCGCTGACAAAACCATAAATTTCAGTACGATTACACGTTGAGTTGACCAAGATGGATGATACTCCCTGATCTTTTGCGTCTTTTAATAAAAAATCTATTTGATTTCTTTGAACGCTAAACCTACCGCGCTTATCTGCGTCGGCTTTTTTGTAGTTTAAGCCAATGGCATAAAAAGATTTTCCTTTTGAAATGGGCTCGTAAATCATTGTGTCAAAAATAATTCACGGAAAAACTAAAAAATAACGCTAAAAGAACTTTTAATAACGCTAAAGGATTTTTTGTGTATTTTAGGTAAAATTATCTCTAAATGTCCTATTTTTGTTGAAAATATTAAATTAAGAAGTGTGTAATTTAGAACACTTCTAAATTAAATATCTATGATAGATTCTCAAAAAAATATCGCTTTAGGTTCTATTGAAGAAGTGGTTGTAGAAGAAGGGTTGATAGTTTTGAATAAAAACCACGATCATCGTTCGCCTATTTTGATCGAGCATGAAATAGATCATACCTACATACAATTTCATTTTTGCTTGCGAGGCGAGGTTCAGTTTGGGTTTAATAATGGCGCTTATCAATTCCCAATACAGTCCGATACTTCGCTATTATTGTACAACCCCCAAAGAGAGTTGCCCATACGGGCAACCCTTCAACCCCACTCATGGTTGGTTTCAATTTTAATTTCGATTAAAAAATTTCACGGACTTTTTTCACAAGAGGCCAATCAGATTTTATTTTTGAATGACGAAAACAAAGAAAAAAAATATTACAAGGATCGCCCTTTAAGTCCTATGATGGCAGTAGTTTTGAGCCAAATTTCTAAAAAACAAATTCATTCATCTGTGGAAAGCCTTTACTTAAAAGGAAAGGTTTTTGAGTTAATGAGTTTGTATTTCAACCGCAACGAAGAGGCCAACGTAGAACAATGCCCTTTTTTAACAGATGAAGACAATGTTCGTCGCATTCGAAATGCAAAAGATATCATGATATCTCGAATGTCTGAGCCGCCTTCTCTTCAAGATTTGGCAGATGAAATTGGGTTGAGTTTGAAAAAATTAAAAGAAGGCTTTAAACAAGTGTATGGAAATTCAGTGTACGGATTTTTATTTGATTACAAAATGGAAATGGCACGAAAAATGCTTTCCTCAGGCAACCTCAATGTCAATGAGGTTGGACTTCGAGTAGGTTACAGTACGGCGAGTCATTTTATAACAGCCTTTAAAAAGAAATACAACACCACCCCCAAAAAATACTTAATGTCTTTAACTTCTTAAGCCTTTATTTTCAAAAGTATTAAAGCAATAAATTCAAACCCATGAAAGGAGTATTATTGGTAAATTTGGGCTCTCCAGACAGTCCGCAACCCAAAGACGTAAAAAAATATTTAGGAGAATTTTTGATGGACGAACGCGTGATTGATGTTCCTAAATTTTTAAGAACGCTTTTGGTCAAAGGAATCATCCTAAACACAAGACCCAAGAAATCGGCCAAAGCCTACCAAAAAATATGGTGGGACGAAGGCTCTCCATTAATTGTGTTGTCCGAGCGACTTCAAAAAAAAGTAAAAGACCTAACATCCGTTCCTGTTGCTTTGGCAATGCGATACGGAAAACCTTCCATCAAGCAAGGACTTCAAGAGCTTTCTGATTTAGGGGTAACAGAAACCTTGCTTATTCCATTGTACCCTCAACATGCCATGGCTACTACGGAAACCATTTTGGTGTTGGCAGAAGCCTTACGAAAAGCGTTTTTTCCAAGCATGGAATTTACAAATCTTCCGGCATTTTATAACCACCCCGATTATGTGAGAGTGTTGGCAAATTCGATTCAAAATCACTTGAAAGACAAGGAGTGGGAACACTTACTTTTTTCATACCACGGTATTCCAGAACGGCATATTCGAAAAACAGATATTACCAAATCCCATTGTAAAATTGACGGACGTTGTTGCCAAACAAAATCTCCAGCACATGAATTTTGTTACCGACATCAGTGTTATGAAACGACTCGAAAAGTAGCCGACTATTTAGAACTTAAAGAAGGAACGTATTCCTCTTCGTTTCAGTCGCGGTTGGCAGGAGACAAATGGCTTCAACCGTACACCGATACAACGGTTGAGGATTTTGCCAAAAAAGGCACCAAAAACATGGCGATAGTAACTCCGGCTTTTATTTCAGACTGTTTGGAAACATTGGAGGAAATAGGGATGGAAGCTGCGGAAGATTTTAAGGAAAAAGGGGGAGAACAATTCCATGTAGTTCCTTGTCTGAATACCGACCGAGATTGGGTAAAAGTCCTGAGTCGTTGGATTGACGAATGGGCAACGCAACCCGTTTCTTAAAAACTTATTTTTATACGATTTGATATCAATTCGCTGGATTAAATTTAAAACGTGTATTTTTAAATAAAATAAAAGCTTTTGGAATATTACAATTACATAAAAGCGTTGCATCTGATTTTTGTAATCACATGGTTTGCGGGCCTTTTTTATATACCTCGACTGTTTATTTATCATATCGAAGCTGCTCAAAGACCAGCTTCTGAAAAAGATATTTTGGTTCCCCAATTTAAGATAATGACCAAAAGATTATGGTATATTATTTCGTGGCCTTCCGCAATATTAGCAACTTTTTTTGCTGCATGGCTTTTGTATTTGATGCCTGCTTGGCTGACGCAACAGTGGATGTTAATTAAATTGATATTTGTAGGTCTTTTGTTTGCCTATCATTTGAAAACACACGTTATTTTTCGGCAATTGCAAAACGATGTAATTCGGTATTCATCTACCAAAATGAGAATTTGGAACGAAGGCTCCACGATTATCTTATTTGCTGTAATTTTTATAGTAATGCTGCGCGATTCGTTTAGCTGGCTATTTGGTGTATTAGGGATTATTGGATTGGGGGTCCTGTTGATGTTAGGAATCCGACTTTACAAGCGAATCAGAGGATAGATTTAAAGAGCGTTTTAACTTTTAGTATTTTTACATAAATTCAGTAAATGAAAACTCAATTTTCACTTCGAACCCGAATTTTTGTGGCGATGATTTCATTGACTCTAGTCGCCTCGATGCTAATTGCTGGTGTGACCATCTATCAATATCGTGAACAGTCCAACGAATACCACCAACAGCGATTGGAACGCAAAGAAATTCAATTACAGACCAGTATTGCGTATGTTCTTCAAAATACTTTGTATCCTCCAGACCAAAACTATTTGGATTCTATTTTTAGAAACGAAATTTATCAAATTGCGGATGTTCAAAACGTAAATTTTAACATCTATGATTTGTCGGGAAATTTGGTGCTTAGCTCTATTGCCGATTTTAATTTAAAAAAGAGCGATCACACGATGAACAGTCAAGTGCTGTCCGAGATGATGAGCAGCTCAGACAAGCGTTTTGTTGAAAAAATAACCAATGATGAAGGTCAATTTCGTTCCCTGTACACCTATATTATTGATGCGCAGTTCAAGCCCATTGGAATTTTGAATTTGCCCTATTTTGAAGACGATTCTTTCAGTGCTATGGAATTAAGATCGTTTTTAATCCGGTTGATTCAAGTGTATTTTATTATGTTTTTGGTAGCGATTCTCATGGCATTTCTAGTATCCAAATACATTACAAAATCACTGGGTAAAATCAGTTACAAAATGGCGCGAACGAGACTGAATAAGCGCAACGAAAAAATCAATGTACCAGGATCAGGAAAAGAAATTACAGCGCTTGTAAATGCATACAACAGCATGGTCGATAAACTTGAAGAAAGTGCAGAAAAATTAGCAAAAAGTGAGCGCGAACAAGCCTGGAGAGAAATGGCGAAGCAAGTGGCGCATGAAATCAAAAACCCATTAACACCAATGCGGTTAACGGTTCAAAGTTTTCAGAAAAAGTTCAGCTCAAACCAACCGCCCGAAAGTCAAGAAATCAATGATTTTTCAAACACGCTTATTCAACAAATTGACACCATGACTTCCATTGCCTCTGCGTTTTCCAATTTTGCTAAAATGCCAGCGCAGCAATCAGAACAATTGGATGTTGTAAAAATCACCAAATTAGCATTGGAAATTTTCAATGAAAAACACATCAGGTTTGACTCTTCCGATCCGGAAATCTTCGCTATTTTTGATAGAACACAGCTCATTAGGGTAGTAACTAATTTAGTAAAAAATGCGCTTCAAGCCTGTAAAGAACTGTCCCAGCCAATCATTAAAGTTTTTGTACAAAAACAAGAAAACCAGATCATTATTGAGGTTACTGATAATGGAGTAGGAATTGAAGAAAAAAACAGTGATAAAATTTTTGAGCCTAAATTCACTACCAAAACAAGCGGGATGGGACTGGGTCTTGCAATGGTAAAAAACATACTGCAAGCCTACAACGGCTCCATTACTTTTAATTCCATACCTAACAAAAAAACTACTTTTAGAGTTGTTTTTTCTTCAAAATAATTCGATATGAAATACACCAATATTCTTGTTTCTGTCAAGCAAAAAATTGCATTAGTAACCATTAACAGACCCAAAAAACTCAACGCACTCAACAAACAAACATTGACAGAATTTCATTGGGCTTTTACGGCACTGCTGACAGATGATGCAGTACGCGTTATTGTTTTAACAGGAAGTGGAGAGAAGGCATTTGTGGCAGGAGCTGACATTTCAGAATTTCACACCTTTAGCTCCCAAAAAGGATATGATTTAGCCAAAGAAGGACAAGAACTTGTTTTTAACTTTCTGGAGCAAAGCACAAAACCTGTCATTGCGGCAATAAATGGATATGCGTTGGGAGGGGGTCTCGAATTGGCGATGTCGTGTCATATTCGAGTTGCATCCGATCACGCAAAAATGGGCTTACCAGAGACCACCTTGGGATTGATTCCAGGGTATGGCGGCACACAACGCCTTCCTCAGTTGGTAGGTAAAGGAATGGCTCATGAAATGATTTTAACAGCAGGAATGATTGATGCCAATCGCGCTTTGGAAATAGGCTTGGTAAATCATGTTACTTCTGCCGATCAACTTCTTAAACGATCGTTTTCGATTGCTGAAAAAATTATCAAAAACTCACCCAATGCCCTTGCTAAATCAATTGCTGCTATGCATGCAGGTTTCTCAGAAGGAGTTGACGGATACAAAGCAGAAATGGAAGCGTTTGCTGCGTGTTTTGACTCCCAAGATTTTAAAACAGGAACCAAAGCATTTATGAGTAAAAAGACACCGAAATTTTAAACAACGATACTTCTCTTAATTGTTGATTCCGTCGCTTCGATGAGGTCCTGTATTGTTTTGTCTTTTCTAGCAAGGGGTGGATGTACTTTTAGCTGAATATGTGCACAAATCCCCATCGGAAAACTTCCGTATTGCATTGTCTTCCATGAATGATTGATGGTAATTGGAAGTAAATAAGCGTCGGGCATTTGTTCTAATAAAACCTTTAGACCGCTGGTTCTAAATTTCTTTGAAACACCATTTTTACTTCGGGTTCCTTCTGGAAAAATTACAGCAGAATGCTCTTTGGTGTATGTAGCTTCAGCAAAATCTCGAATGGCCTTGACAGATTGTATAGAATCTTTACGGTCGATAAGAACCGAACCCCCACAACGCAGATTAAAAGAAACGCTAGGAATTCCTTTTCCAAGTTCTTTTTTGCTTATAAATTTGGGATGCAAGTCTCTAAGAAACCACAATATGGGCGGAATATCAAAAGTGCTTTGGTGGTTGGCAACAATAATGTATGATCTGTTTTTTTCTAAAGAGGGCTTTTCAATGGAAACGCGTATTCCCAAAATAAGAAGCAATCGAATTACAAAGAGATTTAGGACGCTAACACAACGATCCAATGAGTTTGGAGAAATTTTGTAGCCTATCCAAAGGATGGGATGAAAAACACACAGCACAAGTCCAAACAAAAAATAAAAACAAAAGGAGAGCGGATATGCGACTATTTTTTTCATTAAAAAAAACCCTCAAAAAGAGGGTTGTAAATTAACAGTGTTCGTTGAAAGCATCTTTGAGATTTTCTGCAATTAGCTCTGCAGGTCTTCCCTCAATATGATGACGTTCTAGCATATGAACCAGTTCGCCATTTTTGAACAACGCCATACTGGGCGATGAAGGTGGAAACGGCGCCATAAAGCCACGAGCTGTGTTGGTTGCTTCTTTATCGACTCCAGCAAAAACAGTAATCAAACGGCTGGGTTTTTTATCATTTTCTAAAGACATTTTTGCTCCCGGACGGGCGTTGGCTGCAGCACAACCACAAACAGAATTTACTACGACCAACGCAGTTCCTTCTTTTTGTATGGCTGATTCAACGTCAGCTGAATTTATAATTTCTTCAAATCCAATGGAGGTAAGTTCTTCCCGCATTGGTTGTACAAGTTCTGGTGGATACATAATCAAACGTTTAATTTTGAACGACAAAGATACTAAAGATTCAAAAATAAGCTTCGTTCTACCGAAAAACATTTTTAACTTAGCGCACCTAAAAACAGATACAAATGAAATGGATTGCTGCCATCGTTGGATATTATCTTTTTCGTTTTCCAGGAGCCGTTTTGGGGTATTTTATTGGAAGCCTTTTCGAAGGATTTCAAAACGGCAATCAAAGACGTGTTTTTGACACCTGGCAACGCTCCAAAATAACGCCTCAAGATTTTGAACTCAAACTCTTGGCGCTTGCTTCGTTAATTATCAAGGCCGATGGCAAAGTAGAACAAAAAGAGTTGGACTATGTGCGAAATTATTTTGTTTCGGCATACGGAAAAGAACGTGCCAACGCAGTTTTTAAGGTTTTTAACGAACAAATTGACAAGGATCAAATATCTGCTACGGAAATCTGTAACTTTTTTGTGCAATTTGCCCGGTATGAAAGCCGATTACAACTGCTTCACTTTTTGTTTGGAATTGCCAATGCAGACGGTGGAATTTCAGAACAGGAGCTTCATAAACTAAACGCATTTGCCAATTACCTTCGAATTAGCACCCTGGACTTTAATAGCATCAAAGCCATGTTCGTTAAAGAGGTTGGGAGCGCATATAAAATCCTAGAAGTCGATCGAAGTGCGACCGATGCGACTATCAAAAAAGCCTATCGAAACTTGGCGAAAAAACACCATCCCGACAAAGTGCAACATTTGGGAGAAGCCTATGTAAAAGGTGCTCAAGAAAAATTTCAACAAATTCAAAAAGCCTACGAACAAATTAAACGAGAACGTGGTTTCTAGTGCTTTTTTTGTAAGTTTGACTGAAACACAAAAACAATGAATGAGTTTTTATTTTATTCCAAATTAGGATTGTATCATATTTTGGATTGGAACGCCTTAGACCATCTTCTTTTTTTGGTAGTCTTGTGCTTGCCGTATGCCTCCAAGCAATGGAGGAATCTTATTTGGTTGATTACGGTATTTACGATTGGTCATAGCATTTCGTTGGCACTTTCTGTATATGGAGTTGTCAGGGTTAATGCATCTTGGATTGAATTCTTGATTGTGGTTACGATTATGGCTACGGCTTTATACAATATGATTACGGCACGAAGTTCAGGTTCTGACCGAACGTTTATCATATCGATTGTATCCTCGCTGTTTTTTGGGCTTGTCCACGGACTAGGATTTTCAAGCTATTTCAAACAAATTACCAGCTCTTTATCCTCCAAGTTACTTCCTTTGATTGAATTTGCTTTGGGCGTAGAATTGGCTCAATTGATTATAGGATTCGTCGTTTTTTTAATCTCATTTATTGTTATCGGGTTGTTTAAAGTTTCTCGACGCGATTTTATTTTGGTAGGTTCTGCGATTGTCTTTGGTGTGGTTTTGCCTATGATTATTAATGCAACACTTTCTTGAGGATGAACGAAAAACAAACCAAATACGATCGATCGTATTTAAAAATGGCGCTCGAATGGGCACAACTATCCTACTGTGAACGGAAAAAGGTAGGAGCACTGATTGTAAAAGATAGGATGATTATTTCCGATGGATACAACGGGACACCTTCTGGATTTGAAAACGTATGCGAAGATGAAGATCAATATACCAAATGGTATGTGCTTCATGCAGAAGCCAATGCCATTATGAAAGTGGCAGCATCTACACAATCTTGCCAAGACGCAACTCTTTATATTACGCTTTCTCCTTGCAAAGAATGTAGCAAATTAATTCATCAAGCGGGAATCAAGCGGGTAGTGTATCACAAAAAATACAAAGACAGTTCGGGATTGGAATTTTTATCCAAAGCTGGAATTGAATTGACACACCTACCAACTCTGTAGTTCAGTACTACTGTTTAGTTTTTTCCTTAATTTTTTTGGAAACCAACAGAATCCATAAAAGCAATACGCTACACAAACTTGCCAAAATACCAATTACAGCAATCTTGCTTTGTCCTTCCAAAAGGGCATCAAAATTCAGCAGGGTCGTGTTAAAAACCAATAAGCAAATGCTTAAAACCAACAGTGTGTAAATCAGTGTTTTCATCTAAAAAAAGTTATAAAAGTTGTTGCACATTGCTAGCAAATAGCTTGACAGCAATGGCCAATAAAACCACTCCAAAAATCTTTCTAACAACGGCAATTCCTGAAGTTCCCAAAGCCCTTTCGATTCGTTGGGACGATTTAAGAACCGTATAAACAATGACGATGTTGAATACAATGGCAATGATGATATTGATGAGTTGAAATTCTGCACGAAGCGATAACAATGAAGTAAGTGTTCCTGCACCTGCAATAAGAGGAAACGCAATAGGAACAATAGAAGCTGATGCGGGACTTTCTTCTTTGAACAAGGAAATTCCCAAAACCATTTCCAGTGCTAAAAACAAAATTACCAACGAACCAGCTACCGCAAACGAATTTACATCAATGCCAATCAATCGTAAAATTTCCTCGCCAATAAACAAAAAAGCAATCATAATAACACACGCCACTAAAGAGGCTTTGCCCGATTGAATATGCCCTACTTTTTTTCGCAAACTGATAATGATAGGGACGCTTCCCACAATATCAATCACAGCAAAAAGAACCATTCCAGCAGTAAATATTTCTTTAAAATTCATGACAAATAACTCATTAAAAATTACAATGCAAAGATACTTTAATTTTGGCGAGTTGTATTTTTTTGAGATTAAATTTTCATTCGGTTTGTGCCATTTTAAATCCCTATTTTTGTCAGATGTTTCATTTAGGAAAAACCATTGTATCGGAACAAATATTGGAACAAGAATTTGTTTGCAATTTGTCGGCCTGTAAAGGAGCATGTTGTATAGAAGGTTCTGCAGGAGCTCCTTTGGAGGAAGAAGAAACCACTATTTTGGAATCACAGCACGCAGCCATCCGCCCTTATCTTAGACCGGAAGGGCTTGCAGCAATCGACGCACAAGGCACCTTTATTAAGGGAGAAGACGGCGACTGGGAAACCCCTCTTGTAAAGGATAAAGAATGTGCTTATGTTACTTACGACTCCAAGGGCGTTCTTTGTTGTGGGATTGAACAAGCCTATAACGACAAAGCCATCGATTGGAAAAAACCCATTTCGTGTCATTTGTATCCCATTCGAGTTCAAAAATACTCAGAGTTTACGGCCGTAAATTACCATGCTTGGCAAATTTGTGACGATGCTTGTTCGTTGGGGGCATCCCTTCAAGTTCCGCTGTATCAATTTGTCAAAGAAGCTTTGATTCGAAAATTTGGAAGCGAATGGTATGCCTCTTTGGAAGAAATTGCAAAGCAACATCGCGACAGTTAACTTTTTTGGTCTGCTAACGCTCAACTGGTGTTCTCAGTGTCTATGGGAGTTTCGCCGAAAAATACCAAGATAAAAAACTGATATACAGCTAATTGCGAAATTCGCAAAAAAATCAATGCGTAGGAAAAAACCGAGTAATTGTTAAAAACTCATAGCCTTTGTGAATAAGTACTCCTTTTATTTTTCCAAACATTTTGAAATCTTTGTAAGGCTCCAAGTTGATTTTTTTACAACACTAACTTTTAATACATAAAACATGTCTGCAATCGAACCCATCCTTCAAGAAAACAAAAATCGTTTTGTTATTTTTCCAATTGAACATCATGATATTTGGGATTGGTACAAAAAAATGGAAGCAAGTTTTTGGACTGCAGAAGAAATTGATTTACAACAAGACCTTAGCGATTGGAATGAAAAGCTGAGTGAAGATGAAAAGTATTTTATCAAACACATTCTTGCTTTTTTTGCTGCTTCCGACGGAATTGTCAACGAAAACTTGGCTGAAAACTTCGTAAATGAAGTGCAGTATTCAGAGGCTAAATTTTTCTACGGGTTTCAAATCATGATGGAAAATATCCATTCAGAGACCTACTCTTTATTGATTGACACTTATGTAAAAGATGAAGCTGAAAAAAACGAACTATTTCAGGCTATCGAAGTTTTTCCAGCGATCAAGAAGAAAGCCGATTGGGCATTGAAATGGATCGAGTCGGATTCGTTTGCTGAGCGACTTATAGCTTTTGCAGCAGTCGAAGGAATCTTTTTCTCAGGGGCTTTCTGTTCTATTTATTGGCTCAAAAAACGCGGACTCATGCCCGGTCTTACGTTTTCTAATGAACTAATTTCTAGAGACGAAGGCGTACACTGTGATTTTGCCGTACACCTTCACAACAACCATCTTGTCAATCAAGTTCCTAAAGAAAGGATTCGTGAAATCATTATCGATGCACTCACTATTGAACGTGAATTTGTTACCGAATCGCTTCCAGTAAGTTTGATTGGAATGAATGCAAATCTGATGACACAGTACCTCGAATTTGTTACGGATCGTTTGTTGGTAGAACTCGAATGTGAAAAGGAATACAACGCCACTAACCCCTTTGATTTTATGGATATGATCTCTTTGCAAGGGAAAACCAATTTCTTTGAAAAGCGCGTATCAGAATACCAAAAAGCAGGTGTACTTAACAATGACACCGAGTCGGTTAAATTTAGCACCGACGCTGATTTTTAAACAATAACCAGACGCTTGCGTCGCCAATAAACTATAATAGCCTTTTTCGTCAAATCAAACACAGTCTGTGCTTGATGAGGCGAAAGGCTTCTTTAACCAAAAATAAAAAGTAGTAGTCCATGTATGTAGTAAAAAGAGACGGTCATAAAGAGCCCATGATGTTTGATAAAATCACGGCTCGTGTAAAAAAATTGTGTTACGGATTAAACGATTTAGTTGACCCAGTGAAGGTCGCTATGCGAGTTATTGAAGGACTCTATGACGGTGTCACTACCTCGGAGTTGGATAACTTAGCAGCAGAAATAGCCGCAACCATGACCACTACGCACCCTGACTATGCGCAACTAGCGGCTCGAATTTCGGTATCCAATCTTCATAAAAACACCAAAAAATCGTTTAGCGAAACGATGACTGACTTGCATCAGTATGTCAATCCCCGTACAGACAAAAAAGCACCTTTGCTTTCAGATGAGGTCAAAAAAGTGATTGAAGACAATGCCGAGTTGCTGGATTCAACGATTATTTACAATCGTGATTTTAATTACGATTACTTTGGATTTAAAACACTAGAAAGATCGTATTTATTAAAGCTCAATGGAAAAATTGTTGAGCGTCCCCAACATATGCTAATGCGTGTTTCGATTGGAATTCACCTTGAGGATGTCGATGCGGCTATTGAGACGTATCATATGATGTCAAAAAAATATTTTACACACGCAACACCCACTTTGTTTAATTCGGGAACTCCCAAACCTCAAATGTCGTCATGTTTTCTGTTGACCATGAAAAGCGACAGCATCGATGGCATTTATGATACCTTAAAGCAAACAGCAAAAATTTCACAATCAGCAGGAGGGATCGGCTTGTCTATTCACAATATCCGCGCCACAGGATCGTATATTTCGGGAACCAATGGAACTTCCAATGGAATTGTTCCGATGCTTCGAGTGTTTAACGACACAGCAAGATATGTGGATCAAGGTGGAGGAAAGCGTAAAGGTTCTTTTGCAATTTATATGGAACCTTGGCATGCAGATATTTTTGATTTCTTAGAGCTCAAAAAGAATCACGGAAAAGAAGAAATGCGTGCTAGAGATTTGTTTTACGCTATGTGGATTTCGGATTTGTTCATGAAACGCGTTGAAGAAGATAGCAAATGGACCCTAATGTGTCCCAACGAATGCCCAGGGCTGTACGACTGTCATGGCGAGGAATTCGAAAAAATGTACACTCAATACGAAGAAGAAGGACGCGGAAGAAAGACGATAAAGGCACGTGAGCTTTGGGAAAAAATACTGGAATCTCAAATCGAAACGGGAACTCCTTATATGCTCTATAAAGATGCAGCGAACCGAAAATCCAACCAACAAAATTTAGGAACCATTCGTTCCTCCAATTTGTGTACAGAAATCCTTGAATACACTTCTGAGGATGAGGTCGCCGTTTGTAATTTGGCTTCCATCGCATTGCCCATGTTTATAAAAGACAATGCTTTTGACCACGAACAACTGTTTAAGGTTACAAAACAAGTAACCAAAAACCTGAACCGAGTTATTGACCGGAATTATTATCCAGTAAAAGAAGCTGAGAACTCCAATTTCAGACACCGACCCGTAGGCCTAGGAGTCCAAGGCCTTGCAGATGCGTTTATCAAACTGCGGTTGCCTTTTACTTCTGACGAAGCTAAGAAGTTGAACCAAGAAATTTTTGAAACCCTCTATTTTGCGGCTGTAACTGCTTCTGTAGAAGAAGCCAAAGCGGATGGAGCCTACGAAACCTTCAAAGGCTCGCCTATGTCAAAAGGAGAATTCCAACACAATATGTGGGGAATTAAAGACGAAGAATTAAGCGGTCGTTGGGATTGGGCTAAATTGCGAAAAGCAGTCCTCAAGCACGGAGTTAGAAACTCCTTGTTAGTAGCGCCGATGCCTACAGCTTCTACCTCTCAAATTCTTGGAAATAACGAATGTTTTGAACCTTACACTTCCAATATTTACACACGCAGAGTATTGTCAGGAGAGTTTATTGTGGTGAACAAACATTTGTTGGAAGACCTTGTCAATTTAGGACTTTGGAACGAAGATGTTAAACAAGAACTGATGCGTGCCAACGGATCCATTCAAGGAATAGAGTCTATACCAGAAGATATCAAAGAGCTCTATAAAACGGTTTGGGAATTGAGCATGAAAGACATTATTGATATGTCTCGTCACCGAGGATACTTTATCGATCAGTCACAATCCTTGAATTTGTTTATGGAAGGAGCTACTATGGCAAAATTGACCTCAATGCATTTTTACGCATGGAAATCGGGTCTTAAAACAGGAATGTACTATTTAAGAACCAAGTCAGCTGTTGATGCCATCAAATTTACGGTAACCCAGAAGAAAAAGAAAGCGGAAGTGAAGCAACCCAGTCCAACCGTAGGAAAGGTTCAGCCTGCAGGGATTCCTGTTGAGCCATTAACTCCACAAGAACTCAAGGAAATGTTAGCCAAATCGCGTGAAAGCGAAGACGACGATTGCTTGATGTGTGGATCATAATCTAATTAGTATTAAAAAAAAATGCGATTCAAACGAATCGCATTTTTTGTTGGGAAGTATTTTACCGTATTAATCTTCTTTAATCGTTGCTGGTTCAATAGTGGCATCGTATTCCTTATGATACAACTCCGAAAAGGACATCATTGTGTTAATTAAGTCTTTTGATTCAAGCAACAATGAAAAGTATAGCGTGGTGTTTTTAGGACTCGACTCATCCGATCTGGTTCGGGCTACTTGCGCTTCTATTTTTGATGAAATAGCATCAAACAATGATTGTTTTTTAGACAACACACCCACAATTCTAGAAAATTCATTTTGACTGAATATGTCTCTGATCTCGCTCAATAACGAATTCAATTCATTGTCAATTTCCTTTAATTCTTGAATTTGATTGTATTTTAATTTTTTGTGGTTGTTGTTGACGTGCTTGAAGCTAACTTTGGAAATGTATTCCAAAGACTGAGTTACATCCTGTAAATCACCCAAAAGACTGATATAAAAATTACTTGCTCCTAAACTGGATTCGTCCAAGTTTTTAATAAAATAAAAGACATGATCGCGCAAATCGTTTACTTCTTTGGAAAGCTTAACAATCTGTCGTTTGTTTTTCTTAAGCAATGACAAATCTTGTTTTGCAAGTCCTTCGATTGCATTCGAATAAATTCGTTGACCACGCTTCACAACGTTAGCAACGTTTTTGGTACTCTCTTGAATGACTCCTTGGATAGAGCTGCTTTCAGCATTTCTCAATTCTTCCTCATCAACTTGCCCGTTTTTCTTCTTTCCAGACATTGAGTTTTTGACAAGTATAATCAATGCTACAAAGAGCAATACAGCAATCATCAACTCACTTATATTGATTAAATAAGCAATGGTAGCAGCTGCAGTAAAAGCAATTATTGCAGTAAAGAACCACCCAGCAATTACATTGAGCACTCCAGCTACACGATATACAGCACTTTCGGTCCCCCAAGCTTTATCAGCCAATGAAGTACCCATGGCCACCATAAAGGTAACGTAGGTAGTTGACAAGGGAAGTTTGTAGGAAGTAGCAATAGAAATCAATACACTAGCAACCATTAGGTTAACGGCGGCCCTAACCATATCAAAGGCAGGCTTATCTGCTTCAGCTACTTCTGTGTTTTTTTGAACTTTGATGGGTTCAAATTGTTTGTCAATTTTTTTGAGCACCGTGTTAGGGATCAAAGCGTTTGTGTATTGAGAGGCCTTTATACCAACTCTTACAAACATTCGAGACAAGAAATTAGGCTCAAAACGCTCCTTAGTTTCGCTTTGACTTGATAGATCGATTTCGGTTTTAACAACGCGTTTTGCTTTGGAAGAAAACCAAAGGGTAACTACCATAATCATTCCCGCAACAAATAACAGCAAACTTGGAGTAGGAACTTTGGAAGCCAATACACCCATACTAAATTCATTGGCGGCTAGCCCTGATTCAACCCAAGCGCCGTAGGACTGCCAGGCCGCAATAGGAACTCCAATAAAGTTAACTAAATCGTTTCCAGCAAATGCCAATGCCAAAGCAAAGGTACCAACCAAAATAATGAGTTTATAAATATTGATTTTAAAAACGTGAACTAACAAATAGGACAATAAAGACCAAAATACAGAGGCAACAGCTACAATTGCCAACACATAATTTTCCATAAAATCCTTAATAGTGCTTCCTCCAATGATGTCAAAACTCACTTTGGCATAAGGTGTTCCTTTGATTCCTTTCATCAAAATAAAGTAGGTAATTGCCGTCAAAGCAATTCCTCCAAAAACCGCACCTACCCATTTTGATTTTTTTTCAAAATCGTAAGAAAGCAACAATCTGGAAACCCATTGTACGGCAGCACCTACAGAAAATGCTACGACAACAGACAGTAGAATTCCAAAAATGATTTGAGTTGCTTTTGAGGTATTGATGTAATTGACGATTTCAGAAAAGTCGCCACCCGCTACACCAATTTTAATTAAAGCCATGGCAACAGCAGCTCCTAACAACTCAAAAACAATGGATACAGTGGTAGAAGTCGGCATTCCAACGGTGTTGAAATAATCCAGCAAAAGAATATCTGTAATCATCACGGCCATAAATATGATCATGATTTCGTTGAACATAAATTCTCCCGGATTGAAAATTCCTTTCCGAGCCACTTCCATCATACCGCTCGAAAAAACGGCTCCAACCGCGATTCCTAAACTAGCGACAATCATTAAATTTTTAAACGAGATAGCTTTCGAGCCAATCGCAGAATTAAGAAAGTTTACAGCGTCGTTGCTAACTCCCACAACAAGATCTGCAATAGCAAGAACTGCTAAAGCGACAATCATTAATAAATAAATAGTATCCATAAATATAATTTTGTCTGTTACAATAATTTTAATCTAGACGTCTTTGCAAATGTCTGTATAAGTGAATTTTATAATGTTACTTAAATGTTAAGGTTTATAGATGAATATCCACTTGGAATCGAACGCCTGCTGTATTCGTTTTTCCAATGATATCGATATAGCTTGCATCTGCTTGTATTTTTAGCTTGTGACCTACAATATACCGTGAAATTCCAATCGTATATTCATTTCTTTCTTCCACCTTTGCAACTCCATCTAAAGAAACGTTGGTAAAACGCCCTGCAATTTCCCAGTTGCTTTTAAATAGGTATCCTGCTGACAAATTCAACCCATCTCCAACTCTTACATTCGTTTCATCATTTGCAGTTCTTTTTGCATACTCTCCCATAAAAGAAAAACCATTGTACTTATACATAGCATCTATAAAAGTCGTTTTCACATCCGTTGCACTGGCTCCAGTTGACAACCACTTTCCATCTTCGTCTAAGTCAATAAAATAATCACCTTGGTTTCCTCTTTTTCTTACAGCATCTTCAATATAGCTATAGCCTGCACTCAACATTAATTTTGGAGATTTTTCTCTTTTCAAATCCCCACCCGAGTAGTCTCCTTTGCTTTCAAACAATCCAAGCGGAAGGAGTTCCAAACGTCCTGTGTACTGATGTCCTCCTTTATTGGCAACCGTAATATTTCTTGCCTCTCCCTGAGAAATGGCTAGTTTTTCACGAACTACAAATGTATTCGTCAAATTGAAATGGTGTCTTAACTGCAAACCAAACTCACGATCGATGGTAAATTCTTTATTAAGCCGCGAGCGATCTACAAGTTGTAAATTTCCTGAAGAAATTACCCGCTCTATATTTCCAGGTAATTTGGTTTGTCCATACCACAGCTCAAAATTTCCAGCAAAATTCCACATTACTACGGCATCCAAAATCAAGCGGTTGGCATTTTTTGAAGTAATATCTCCTCCACTCAAATCGTTGTTTGATAACCCTAGCTCCAGTTTGTATTTTAGCTTTGGCGAGTATGCAAATCCATTAAATTTCAAACGAGACCTTCTTAACAAGGCGGATGAACTCATGTTTCTTAGCCCATTTTCGTTTTCAAAATTAAAGGTGCTTAGCATCTGCATTCTTGCAGCCATTTTAATACTCCAAGTACTGTCTTTGCCTATAAAGTTGAAAATTCCTTTACCGAATTTTCCTTTAGAGATATAATTGTTTTCTGTTTGAGCGTTTGCAAAAGAAATAGCAAACAATACAACTGTAAATAAGATTCGTTTTTTTATTATCATTGATGTTAGTTTTAGTCACAGCAAATATCTAACACCAATGTTAACTTAATATTAAGTCAAAGTTAAAAAACTGCCTTGGCCAGAGGCAGTTAAAAAGATCAAATTCAAATAAAGTTGACTAAAACTAATTGTCCAATGATCTAAAAATGTAATTACAACCAAAAATAATTATATGATATTATTAAAAAGTTTATTCAACATTATGATAATATTAATTTTCTATAATTGAATTTGATACCCCACCGAAAACGTTCTTCCTAGTTCTCTTAGCGTAAAGATTTTATTATCAGCCTTAAAAGACTCATATTGACTTTCTCTTTTGGAGTCTAACACATTACTAATTTGTAGTGTAATTGTGTGCTTTTTGTCTTTACCAAAATTCTTTGAAAAATTAAAATTCAAACTGTGAAAAGGTAGTGTATATACATCTGGAACAACTCCAGTTCCTACTATTTCCAATGTTTTGCCTTGAACATTATAATAGAGCCCTGAAAGAATTCCATTGTCTTTATTATTATAAGTCAGTCCAGCGTTTATAAGTAAAGGAGACTGTCCTTGCAATGTTCTTGATTTTTCTATAGTCTCGCCTTCCCTCAACCCCAATAAACGCAAATTATACTCGCTTTCGCTAAAATCTTGTTTGGACTTAATAATGGAAGTATTTAGATTTATATTCCAGTTATCGGCTCCAATAAAATCTAAATTTTTTCGAACTTCCAATTCAACTCCAAATACTTTGGCATTTCCTAAGTTTTTGGGTTGAAAATTATCAGCAGCAGCTTCGGAATAGGTCAATTCAATAGGACCTTTAAACGATTTATAAAACCCGCTTATCGCAAAAAAGGCCGCATTTTTTCCAAAAATTTCGTAACGCAAATCCAAATTGTCAATATAAGAAGGCTCTAAATTGATATTTCCTAAAAAGGTTTGGTTCGAAAGTGGGTCAAATATTTCAGCAATAGAAACTTCCTTAAAAGAAGGTCTTGCAGTAGTTTTTGAATACGACAAGCGAATGTTTTTTTCATCGGTTAGCGCATAAATAAAATTGGCAGAAGGAAACAAATCAATTTTATCGATTACTTTGGCATTGATTAGCGCTATTTTCCCTGAACTATTTTCACCAGTGTAGAATACATCAAATTTCTCAACACGAAGACCCAAAACGGTTCGAAGGGATTCAGAAACCTTAAATTCGGACGAAAAATAGCCAGCAAAAGTAATTTGCTTTGCACTAAAAGACGTTCCTTGTTCAGCAACCGTAGATAATAAATCTATATAATTTCCTTCTTGGTTCTCTAAAGACCAAATAGTATCATCTGCCAAAATTTGATTAGAGTCTCCTTCCGAAATTCCTTTGAAACCACTAATAGCGATCTCGTATTTATAAATGTCAAAATTTCGCTCTTTAAAAGAAGCATAACCTCCCGTTTTCAGCCGAGCATCTCTGCCAAACAATGTGAGTTTTTTAGTTACGTCCAATTTGCCAACTACGTTAACTTCTTGTAAATCTCTCCAAATACGAGTGGGTCGAAGGTTTTGGGGAATACTAAAACCTCCTTCATCGTTGATTCTAAAAGCGGTTGTTCTTACATCTTTGTCTTGAATTGACGAACGAGTAGGCGAAAGCTTCCAGGCCACTTTCCAAGAACCATCTAAAATAGAATGATCTCCAGAGAGAAGTACATTGGTAATAGATCGCTCAACATATTCTAAATTATCTTTTTTATAGTTCTCAAAATCCGAAAAGTTTAGCGATTGGTCAAAAATCCCTGAAGTCGACTCTCCATTTTGAATGTGCAGTAAGTTGAGTTTGTATTTGGAGGTATTGGTCTTAAATGAGACGCCCGTCATACCACTCAATATGACGTTATCGGTCGATAAATCTCCTGTTTGAGTTCGATTGACTTCTATATCAAACACACTTTTGTTTGAGCTTCTTCGATAGGTATTATCTTCGGCATTTTTATAAAAAGTACTGTTATTTTTATAAGAAAGCGATCCAAAAAAACCTAGTTTGTTTCCACTTTCTCCAACATTGAATTGATTTCCACCCGAAATCGAAAGACTCAGGTTGGGCCCTTTCGATTTTCGCTCAGCAGCCAATGTAGGAGTAAATTTTTTGGTTACTTCTGTTAGAATGGGATTGTTAATTATTTCTATGGGGGAGTAGTTCGCATTGGGATTTGTAGGTAGCGAACGCGTTCCATCATCAAATCCTATAAAATCGGTTTTTCCACCTTCATAATCCAAAGCATCACTATTAAAATGCATATTTGGATTTGCAGAAGTACCAATCGATACACTCCATTCTTTTTGAGCGGGAAATTCCTTGGTAATTACATTAACAATTCCACCAGTAAAATCGGCTGGCATATCGGCTGTGGCAGATTTAATAACCAGTAGATTATCCAATATATTAGTAGGGAATAAGTCCATTTGAATAGTATTGCGATCGGGATCCAATCCGGGTATATCGATACCATTCAAAATCGACTTGGTATAGCGATCGCCCAAACCTCGAACATATACATACTTACCTCCTTGAACGGAAACTCCAGGAACGTTTTTTACGGCCGATGCGATATCGCTTGCGCCTGTTTTTTTAAAGCTTTGCGAAGACAAACCGTCCAGTAAACTCAACGATTTCTTTTGAAAGGTTAAAACGGCTTGCTCTGTATTCTGCCTAGCACTAACAGTCACAACTACTTCATCCAAGCCCTGCGAAAGTTCTTCCAGAGTAACGTTCAATACATTTACCTGATCAACTTGGACTAAAACATCCGAAATTTCAACGGTTTTGTATCCTAAAAACGAAAAAATCAGCGTGTATTTTCCCTCTTCTAAAACCAATTCGTAACTCCCGTCAAAATCACTCGAAGTCCCTTTTTGAAGATCTTTAACAATGACGTTAGCAAAAGGAACGGCATCTTGAAACCCTTGGTCAATTATAGTTCCAGACACAATCCCTGTTTGGGAATTTCCAAAGAAACTCAATCCAAGAACAAGACATATAGTAGCAATAATTTTGAACACTTTCATTAGAGAAATATTTTTAAATTTTATGAAAAGTGATGCCCTAATAAGCTTCTTTTTCTTTAGCGTATGTCCAAGCAAAATCAGCTGCATTAGCACCAACAGTCCCTGTTGTTACTAAAGTTGCAAAGTCTCCAAAGTTTGAAACAGTTACTGTTTCTGCCTTGTTTTGAAAAATACCTGCAACAGTTACTCCTGCTGGAGCGATAATTTGCCAGCTGGCAAAATTCAATTTTCCACTATTGAAGTTGGTTGCAACACCGTCATTGTCTAATTCAACATCTTTCCCTGATTGGAAACCATAAGCAAAAATATTTTCAGAAGTTCCCATGGCATTGCTTCGGTAATCAGCGTATTCTCCATCTGCGGCAACTTCGCTTCCAATTAAGGTAACATTTTTGAGAATAAAAGAACCTTCGGCAGCTCCTTCAGGACCGTCAATTTCAAGACCATGATCAGAAACATCGCCAGCTATGACCATTGCATTGTCAATGGTTCCTGAATAACCTTGATCGATATCCAAGCCGTCGTCTCCTTGAGCCCAAACCAACAAGTTGGAAGCGTTTACAGTTCCTCCAAAAAATTCAATTCCATCATCTACATTTCCAATAACTTCAATGTTTTCAATAACGGTTCCTGAACCAACGCCTCCTAATGTTAGACCATTGATTTCATTTCCATCTCCAATCAATGCACCACCGTGACGTATAGAGACATATTTTAGAACACCCGAATTATCGGTGGCATTACTTCCTCCATAACGACCGTTGGTGTCGGTTGCCGGAATTCCTTCTATTTGAACTTGAGTGACATCATTTTCCAATGAACAAGGAGCATTTCCTAAAATAAGAAGTCCACCCCACAATCCACGATTATTTTCGCTTAAGTTAGTGCCAAATTTTTGATCAACTTCAACATTATCCGCTATTGAAGTCATAACAATAGGATTGCTAGCAGTACCCTGAGCGTCAATTTTTGCGCCTCCTGCAATAATTAATGAAGATGCGTTGGTTCCTGTTCCACCCTCAGCCTTAATTATAGTCCCTGCTGGAATTGTTAATGTAGCTCCAGAAGTAAAAGTAACTCTCCCTTTTAATGTCCAAATGTTTTCAGCAGACAGTGTTTTGCTTTCTGAATAAGTACCACTCAACGTGTAAGAAGATGAATCATTATTTTCTTCACCAATAACAACACTATCGTCACCTCCACAAGAAGTGATTAAAAAAGTGATCAATATCAACGAATAAGTTTTAAAAAGTGTTTTCATTTTTTAGTTTGATTAAAAGTTCAAGGCAAAATAACACCTCACATTTTAACAGTATGTTAAGAGTTGTTTATTCATTTATCAAAAAACAGTTATTGAATTGTTAAGAGCATAGGTGAAATAAAAAAATCATTTCTTACATTGCAGCTATGAATTGGGAACAGCTTTTATCACTCAAAAGACAAGGAGATACACACAAACGCTTGCGCACTGAACAGGACGAAACTCGAATAGGATTTGAGGTTGACTACGATCGGATTGTTTTTTCATCCTCTTTCCGAAGTTTACAAGACAAGACGCAAGTCATTCCGTTTTCCAAAACAGATTTTGTGCATACACGCCTAACTCATAGTTTAGAGGTTTCCGTAGTTGGCCGTACTTTGGGACGAAGAGTAGGGCAGGCTCTTCTAAAAAAACATCCTCAACTTCAGGAGGCTTACGGATACCAAAGCAATGATTTTGGAGCCATTGTTGCCTCTGCCAGCTTGGCGCACGACATTGGAAACCCTCCTTTTGGGCACAGTGGCGAAAAATCCATTGGAGATTTTTTTAAATCTGGATCGGGAGTTGTTTATAAATCTCATTTGACTCCCGAACAATACCAAGATCTATGTGACTTTGAAGGTAACGCCAATGGATTAAAAATTTTATCCCAAGCCAGAGCAGGAATTCCAGGAGGATTGCGATTGAGCTATGCCACCTTGGGGGCTTTTACCAAATATCCCAAAGGCTCGCTTCCAATAAAACCTTCTTCTCATGTAGCAGACAAAAAATACGGATACTTTGACCTTCAAAAACAATTTTTTGCCGAAGTTGCTCAAGAACTGGGTCTTCAAAAAGAAGACGGAACCTATCACCGACATCCGCTTGCTTTTTTGGTAGAAGCCGCTGATGATATTTGCTACACATTGATTGATTTTGAAGATGGAATCAATTTAGGATTGATTTCAGAAGAGTATGCTCTCGAATATCTTATCAATTTGGTTAAAGACAGTATCAATAGAAAAAAATACAACGCTCTTGAACATACTTCTGATCGGGTGGCTTATTTGCGCGCGTTGTCTATCAATACGTTGATAAACGATGCTGTCGCCATTTTTTTAAAAAACGAATCGGCTATTCTTGAAGGAACATTTTCTACATCCATCATGAAAATTAGTAAGTACAAGGCACAAATAGAAGATATTATTGATATTAGCGTCAACAAAGTATATCAATCCTCTGAAGTCATTGAAAAAGAGTTAAAAGGCTATCAGGTTATCAATCGCTTACTGGATGTTTTTGTAACAGCTTCGGTTCATAACCAACAAGGAAAACTTTCTGCTTTTGATCGACTGGCGTTGGCTTGTTTGCCAAGTCAATACCTTCATCCCGAAGGAGATTTGTACACACAATTGTTAGATATTTGCTGTTTTGTTGCCAGCCTAACCGATGGAAAAGCGTTGGAGTGGTACCAAAAAATGCGATAGTATTACAGTGACTTTAATACCTCTTGAACTGCACTCACAGAAATATTGGCATCTTGATTTAAATCCTCCAAGTTTCCGTGCTCAATAAATCGATCAGGAATTCCGAGTCGCTTAATTGGAACAGTGTACTGATGATCGTTTGAAAATTCCAAAATAGCACTTCCAATTCCTCCAGACAAAACACCGTCTTCAATCACAACGATTGCTTGATATGTTTTGAATACAGTATGCAACATCTCAGAATCCAAAGGCTTTACAAAACGCAGATCGTAATGCGCAAATCGGGTTGAGTTTGTTAGGGTATCGAGGGCTTTTTTTATGGTTTCGGAAGTGGTTCCCAAGCTAAGGATGGCCACATCCGTTCCTTTTTTAAGAAGCTGCCCTTTTCCAATAGTAATTGCTTCAAAAGGTTGCTTCCAGTCTATGATGCTTCCTCTTCCTCTAGGATATCGTATCGAAAAAGGACCGTGATTTTTTTGTTGTGCTGTAAACATGAGGTTTCGTAGCTCAATTTCGTTTCTGGGTGCGCTCACTATCATATTGGGGATACTACGTAAGAAGGCAATGTCAAAAACACCGTGATGCGTAGCTCCATCTTCTCCTACCAATCCTGCGCGATCGAGACAAAATATTACAGGTAAATGTTGCAATGCAACGTCGTGAATTACCTGATCGTATGCGCGCTGAAGAAATGTTGAGTAAATCGCACAAAAAGGAATATACCCTTGTGTGGCCAATCCTGCCGAAAAAGTAACCGCATGTTGTTCTGCAATTCCTACGTCAAAGGATCGTTCGGGGAAAGCGTCCATGAAAACGTTTAATGAGCTTCCTGATGGCATTGCTGGGGTTATTCCTACAATTTTTTGGTTTTCAGCTCCAAGTTCAACCAAGGTTTTTCCAAAGACTTCCTGAAACTTTGGAGGTAACAGAGGGTTTTGATTTGAATCAATAACTCCTGTTTTTTTATCAAATTGTCCAGGGGCATGGTATGTTAATGGATCAGATTCTGCCCACGAAACTCCTTTTCCTTTGATCGTGTTGATGTGTAACACTTTAGGCCCTTTTATTTGTTTAAGTTTGTTTAAATGAAAAATCAAATTGTCAATGTCGTGTCCGTCAACGGGCCCTTGATAATGAAAATTCAAGGCTTCAAAAAAATTGTCTTTGGGAGAGGAATCCTCCTTTATTTGCCCAAAATAGGATTTTAAAGCACCCACACTAGGGTCAATTCCAATGGCATTATCATTTAAAATAATGAGAATATTGGCGTTGGATTCTCCGGCACTGTTTAGGCCTTCAAATGCCATTCCTCCAGCAATAGAAGCGTCTCCAATGACAGCGATGTGTTGCTTGGACTCGTCTCCGCTTAATTGACTGGCCTGAGCCATTCCCAAAACAGCGGAAATGGAAGTAGAGGCGTGTCCGGTTCCAAAGGCGTCGTAAGGACTTTCAGCCCTACTAGGAAATCCGCTAATTCCCTGCCATTGCCTCATGCTTTCAAAATTGTTGAATCTTCCTGTTAAAAGTTTGTGCCCATACGCTTGGTGTCCAACATCCCAAACCAACAAATCGCTCGGTGTTTCAAAAACGTAATGAAGTGCAATGGTTAATTCTACCACTCCCAAGCTAGCAGCCAAGTGCCCTTTTTTTAGTGCAACAAAATCAACAATAGCTTCTCGAACTTCATTGGCTAGCTCAGGGAGCCGCTTTTGATTAAGCGCACGCAAGGCCTTGGGCGAATCTAAATATGGAAGAATTTTTTTATTCACTTAACAAAGGTACGAGTTGAAATCGTATTTTTACTATCAAATGAAATCTAAACAATTATGTCAATCACTCCCATGGACGATGCGTATTTTATGAAAAAGGCTTTGGAAGAAGCGCAACACGCTTTTGATAAGGATGAAGTTCCTGTAGGGGCGGTTATAGTTGCAGAGCAACAAATTATT